>ERZ1740058.4-NODE-4-length-228317-cov-12.609904_pt1 | contig 228317 bp, 194 predicted proteins | sample MGYA00581745_ERZ1740058 | MGnify/ENA primary metagenome ERZ1740058 (study PRJEB43018, sample SAMN04849742) | marine metagenome | isolation source: floating plastic debris | place: Pacific Ocean | collected 2008-08-30 | study: EMG produced TPA metagenomics assembly...
GGTGTTGTTTTGGCCTTTTTGTGTTTCTGGGTGACGGGGTGACGGGGTGGCGGGGCTGGGACTTATTTAGGGAATCTTCAGGAAAGAATTTACCGCTCGTAGGGTGCTGTCAGCGTAGCGTGACGCACCGCAAAATTGGTGTTTTTATTCCCAGAAATCTCCTTAATATCATGCGCGGGGATGGCCGCGATGAGGTGTCGGAAATAGCTCGTCCGGATGAGCGATCGCCGGTTTAGTTAACTGAAGGAAACTTCGCTAGCAAAACTGGTGCGGCGGGTGAAGTAGAACGGTCCGGCCAGTGCCCCCCAAACATGTTCATCGTTGTCAGGGTTGCGACCACGATCCCAGCTTTGAAACTTCTCATCATCGATTTCGAAGACGCTATCCAGATAAGTGAGTTTACCCTGGCGTTCAACCATACATTTTTTTCCAGGTTCCACCGCCCCCTTAAAGCCCCGTCCTGTCCACTCCACCTGAAAATTGCAGCAGGGCATCAGTTCCACCTGATCGGGCGTTAGCTTGCCCAACATGTCGCGATCGCGAGAGGCTCCATACAGGCTCTCACCATCTTTAATCGAATAGTTTTCAATTTCGATGCGACCATCTACAGTGATAAGCTTCAGCACTCGCGCTCGATAGGGCTGTTTGAGCGCGAAATCATACGCCTGCTCCAGGTAAAGCGCGACCCCATCCAGCAGGCTGTGGGGCAACGGTCGCATGCAAACCCGAATGTGAGCATACAGCGGCGGATTATCAATAGCCTGCTGCTGGTTACTAAAATCGGCAGCCATCCAGCGGGCAAGGGCAACGATATCGGTCGAGTGTGTCATCGGCTCGCAGCGAAATGGACAGACTCTATTTTACGAGATTTGGGAGGAGGCAAAGGGCAGGACAATGATTTTGGTACTAAGTGAGTAGTAGAATCATCCGTCCACGTATTTATTCATCTACCTATCCACGTATCCAGTCACCTAGTCACTAGGGATTTTCAGCTGGCGATAATAAGATAAAACCATCCACCTGAGCATACTCTTCAGCAAAAGAGACTGTGCCGCTGAAAGCCTGCACTGAGGCGATCGCAGTGCTAAATTGCAGCGCTTCCGGGTCTCCGGGAATCGGTGGAAAAATGCTGTTGAACAGCGATCGCATCGGCGCTGTATTGGCAAACAAATAGCCTTGATTAGCCGTGGGAAAATCCCTGGTGGATTCAACAAACCGGAAAGAATTAGACATCGCTTGAGCCGGTTCCATCTGTGCCAGCCCTGACAGCGCTTCAATGCTGGTGGTTAACAACAGGGTGTCATCGCTAATCCACGTGCGGCCCAAAAAGCTCTCGGGCGGAGCGCCATTGCCCAGCGGTTCACCCCAGCTAGTGGCCGGTTGCCCTTCGACCGTGCTGGGTTCAACCGCAACTAAAAAGCTATCCATCAGGACGTCAAGACTATCAAAGGTGGCCTCTGCCGTCGGGCGATCGCTCGTCTGTAAGGCAATGCCGAGTCCGATGCGCAGTCGGGAAAAAATAGCGGTTAACGGCGTGTCATTCGTGGGATAGAGAAAAAGACTGAAGCCTCGATCCATCCAGCCAAAGATGTCTTCATCAAGGTCCAACCCCGCAAATCCCATGGTGAAGCCCCTAGCCATATCCAAAAAGGCCTGGGTTTCTTCAGTGGCTTCGAGGGTCGTCACCACATCTTGCCAAGCCGCAGCAATGTTTTGACTATTGATCATGAAATAGCTATCTTTAGGCGCATAGGCCAGCAGTTCTGATGAGGCGGGCTTAACATCAATTGACGAGGCCAGTAGGGAATCGTTGTAGTAAGTCCGTCCCTGCAGACGTAGCCCCTCGGCCTGTGGATAAATTAGCGCTTCGACATTACTGTCGATTTGTTGCGATGTTAATTGAGTCAGTTCTTCAGGAGACAGGTCGGTCGGGAAGGGAAACTCGAAAGGTAAATCGGGCAGCGGTATTTCCGTCAGAGAATATTTCACCAATTCTGTGGCGTTGCCATAGAGGGCAGCCAAGGAACGCTCATAGTCAGGATGCGCCAACGTCCGCTGAAAATAAGGATTGTCAGCGAGGGAATTGAACGGCTCGGGACGCCGGTCAGCCCAAGCGCGAATGGCAGCCGGATCTTCGGCCACCACCATGAAATCGGGAAATAGGGCGATCGCTAATCCTGGCTTATCCGGGATGGCAATAGGCAACTCGCTATCCACGGATTGATCGGTCTCAGTCGCCGTCTCTACCGCCGCTGGAGTGGTTTGTGGAGCAAAGTTATTCAGCAGCGGAGCAGGCGCTGATTCTGTTGGCTCTGGCACAGTCACTTCAGATGGAGCAGCTGCCTCAGATGGAGTTTCCAAAAATAGCGGTTCCCAATAGACGATCTCGATGTCCTGATACTGTTCGACATTCGGGGCCGCTTCTTTGATAGTGCTGAGCAAGCCCACCATGTCAGCATCGTAAACTGCAGCAAAAGCCGCTGGGTCCGCAATTGGCGCAATCAGGATTTCCTGTTCTTGAATAACGCTTTCAGCGGGATTCTCTAAGGGCAGCAAGGCGATGACCGCAGTGTCCCCCACCCATGGCGCAATAAAGTCTTCGTATGTCAGTTCTGATGGCAAAAATGCCAGGCTACCAGGATGAAGAGTAATGTCTCCCTGTGCTTGCAGTTGCTGAAAAAGGGCGTATTGAGTCAGCTGATCCCAGGTTTCGCTACGCATATCAACGGCTATGGCAAGCGCCGTGTCCGCCGGCAGCAATTCAGCTGGATGAGTACTCGCAACGGAAGGGAGGGCAGCGATCGCCGGCAAAATCACCGATATCGCAGGAATAAGCGGCAACCAAACTCGACCGGTCATACGACTCATCACAATACTCTCTGAAAATGTGTTGTTAACGGTCAGTATTCCCGGATTCAGACGGTCTGCCCCTAGTAATGAATGACTAGAGTCCAGCGTCCAGGCTTCTAAAAAAATTGCCGTTATGGATGGGCATCGCCGACTTTAATGCAGTTCCAGAAATGCTTGTACGGCGGTCCAAATTTGCGGCTGCACATTGCTTAAACTGTGGTCGCTATCGAGCTCGATTAAAGTTGCCCAGGGACGAACCTTGGCATAATTTCGACTGGCTTGGATGCCAATGATGTCATCGCGTTGGCCATGCAAAATCAGGGTTGGTACTGGGGTTTTCAGCTGACGTTCGTCATACTGCTGGGCATCCAGCATGAAGCCGTAAGCTAGCGGTTGTTGCCTGCCTTCGCCATAGTGATAGACCGATAGCCAGCCAGTCTCAGACCACTGAGCAACCGTTGCCGGGCCTAATCTCGGCAGCCACTGCTGGAGAAATTGAAATGCCGGAGCCAGCAGTACCAACCGCCGAATTTGTCCCTGCACAGCAGCCCGTTCTGCTAGCCAGCAGGCAGTAAGTCCGCCAAAGCTAGAGCCAATAATGGTTACTTGAGGTCGATCGCTGATCCACGCGATCGCCTGTTCAATCTGCCGACTCAACGTCAAATGAGCAAAATCCTGCTGATTGAGATCCAAGATATGTAGCGTGCGACCAACGCCGGCAAACTGCTGTTTCAGAAACTGCGCTTTTTGCGATTCTGGACTCGACGCAAACCCATGCAGGTATAGATAGTCCATCGGTATTACCAGTTCTCTGTTTTAGGGTTGTTTAGGCATGGTGGAGTGGGGGAGGGATGGGAGGATGGGGTGTTGGGGTGTCCGCCCAAACAGGGTGATGGAATATGAGGAGCAAATTGAGCGTTCGCCCGTATAAGTTTTTGGAACTACAGAGGTTGACACTGCAGGTGTTGGGATGAAAATGATTGCCCAATCACCGTCAAACTGAACCCTATGACCAACTTTGCGATTCCATCGAATCCATTGATTCCATTGAATCCATCGCCAGGAGCTGAGAGGGAATAGGGCGGGCTTGAACAAAGTTCTCCAGCGAACCAATGCCTTCAATTTCGACCCGCACGCGATCGCCGATTGCCAGCGGGCCCACCCCAGCAGGCGTACCAGTTAAGACGATATCCCCCGGCAGCAGCGTCATCACCTGGCTGATGTAAGCCACCAATGCCTCTGGCTGAAAGACCATATCGCTGATTTCGCCTATCTGCACCGGTTCCAGATTGCCATTTAAGAAGGTTTGTAGCTTAGCTTCGGGATTCAGTTCGCGCACAATCCAAGGGCCGAGGGGACAAAAGGTGTCAAATCCTTTAGCGCGAATCCACTGGCGATCGCGGGCTTGCAAATCTCGCGCGGTCACGTCGTTGGCAATGGTATAACCCCAGATTTTGTCTTGCGCCATCTCTTCATTGCAGTCAATGCAGCGATCGCCAATGACCAACGCCAACTCGCCTTCATAGTCCACCCGCTGGGACTGTGGCGGATACAAAATTGGCGAATTCGTAGCAATGACTGCCGTAGAAGGCTTCATAAACAATAGGGGCTCGGCTGGCAGCTCACCGCCCATCTCAGCGGCATGGCGAGCATAATTTTTGCCCACAGCAATAATTTTTGACGGCGCACAAGGCGCTAGCAGCTGATAACTATCAGAGTCCAAAATCGTCTCCGTGACTTCTCCCTGGAGCCACGGGGGGGCGTCAAGCACCCGCACACTGCGGTCAGATTGTAGCAGTCCATAGTGCAGCGGCCCTGCCAGCGATTGAACTCGAACGTACCGTTGCGCCATGAATTCCTTCAAATACTGGTATGATTTTAGATCCTTGCCTTTTTGCGGAAGCTTCTTGACTTTCCTCTCAGAGAGTCGCCTGAAGCCATTTATACCGGGAAAGGCCATTTGTCCACAAGGAGAGCCTTTATGAAAAAGATGATGTACGAGACAATGTACATTCTGCGTCCTGACATTTTGGAAGAGGTCGTAGACGCTGAAATTGCCAGTTATCAAGAAATTTTACAGAGTCAAGGAGCCACCATCCTGGAAACTCAACATCGCGGTAAGCGACGACTAGCCTACGAAATTCAAAGACATCGCGAAGGCATTTACATTCAAATGAACTATCAGGGCCCTGGAAACGTTGTGGCGCCGATGGAGCGAGCCATGCGCTTGAGCGAAAATGTCATTCGCTATTTGACGATCAAACAGCCCTTGACCGCAGACTTTGCGGCTGATGGCGAAATGCCCGCGCCCGAAACCGCTGGCGTTTCGCCATCAGCGCCGCCGCCAGGAGCAGCATAAAGCGATCGCGGCTATTTGAGAATATTCCCCTCTCCGTCGCTCTGGCCGGATAGCCATGGAGAATCCAGCCACTTGCCCCCCTGCCTCTCATTGATGAGAGGCAGGGGGGCATTGTTTTATGTATCTGCCCCACGGCAGGAGCAAAGCGCCACGGCCTTCAGCATCTTCTGCTCTCACAATTAGGGCATTGACTCGCAGACGACATTTTCGGCAGCGGCACAAACCTGCCATATTCCCTAACTTTAGAGAGTGTAGACTCCAATTTTTTTCAATTCTAAGAGCGAAGATACAAAATCGGATGCCATCACATAAGTCTAGACAACTTAAATATCTAATGAGCTGACAACAAGGACTTCAGCCCACAGATCAGGAAATTAATGCAAGGGCAGCAACGCTAATTCCACCCAGTTTCCAGCGTCAATTGCTTATATGCCAGAAATTAATCCTCATCAGCCGTTGCACTTTTTGGATCTGGTGCTAAAGTATCAGCAAATAAAGTCAAAATCAGGATTTTCTAACTGTTTGGAAGTCTTTGTTTGACTGCAGATCAATGAATTCAGAGTTTTTGCTTTGAGAGCAAGTTTTGCTTTGATGCAGGATGAATCGGGTGTACAAATTGCGAGTCAGCGTTTTTGATCAGAGATTCTGAGAGTTATTAGGGTTAGTGGTGTGACGCAAGTGACGAATTCTTCATATTCCACGCAACAAGCTGAGGTAGCTCGTCTTCGCGAAGAGCTACAAATGCGGGATGAGTTAGTACAGCAGCTTTCGCGAGAGCTCTTTCGCTTAGTGAAGGGCAATGCCGGAATCGCGCCGACCACCACTGAGGCTTCGGAGCAGCAGCAGGCTGAAGTTCGCGCTTTGAGAGAACAACTCCAGAGTGTTGAACAGCAGGTGACATTTTATCAAGGCCAGCTAGAAGAGCGCGGCACGGAAACCGTGGAGCTGCGTCAAACCGTTCAAGAGCTAACGGATCGCACTCGCATGCTCGAACAGGTGGTGCAGGAGCTGCCCCAGGTTTATCGCCAAAAGTTTGACGACCGCATGACGTCTGTGCGGGCAAAAGTGAAGCAGTTGCAGAGCGAAAATCGTCGTCTACAGTCCGAGCTACAAAGCGTGAGTTATCGCTTGGCAGTGCGCACCCGGCGATCGCAGCAGTTGGACTTACCGAGTTTTGCTGGCGACGGCATCAGCCTGCCAGGTTTGATTGGATAACTTGTCCAAGCAAGGTTTTCTTGACTGAGTTGGGAAAGCAGCTAGGGCAAAGCTTCAACATCACCCAAATACACCAAAGCCTGGTAAATCATTACCGCGACTTCGCCACGGGTAGCCGAATCGTGGGGCCGCAGCCGGCGATCGTCGGCGGGGCCAGCTTCAACAATGCCGGCTTGAATCGCTGCGGCCACTTGCTGTCGCGCCCAGGGGGGAATGGCTTGCCAATCCGCATATGACTGTATCTGTGGCGAATTGGCAGTTGCCGCCGGCATGCCCAGGCCAGTGGACAAAGCCACCAGCACCTGTAGACGCGAAACTGTCTGTTCAGGACGAAAATCGCCTGCCGGATACCCAGTCATAAAGCCTTTAGCTACCGCTTGATTGATGGACTCAGTAGCCCAATAATCGGGGGCTAGGTCTGTGAAGTTTTTATCCCTAGTACGCTCTGGTACGGTAAATGCTCGAGCAACTTGCGTCGCCAACTCAGCCCGACTCAACGGTTGTTCTGGAGCAAAGGTGCCGTTTGGCAAGCCGTTCAAAATGTTTCGCGCCGTTAAGGCATCGATATAAGGCTTGGCCCCATAAGTTTCGGGCACATCGGTAAATGAGATGGGCGATCGCTCCAGCATCCACTGATTGGGCTCAGCGCTATTTGGCACCTGGGGCTCAGGCACCACGACATTTGGCGAGACGATATTAGCGCCATCGCCATAACCGCTGGTCCCTTCTCTGGTGGAGCCTGACTCAGACAACAATCCCTCTTGATCTGATGGTAGTAAATCGGTCGACGACTCCAAAGTAAATAAACGGTTGGCAACAAACCAGCCCAAGCTCCCAACCAGGGTCATTAAAGCCGCTAAAACGATTACCCAATCATCGCGATGATGGAGCGATTGAAACTGCCGTGGGTGCTTCGGTCGAGGGGCAAAGGGCACGGTTAAGAGCTAAATTGAGAATGCATACAGTGGTTTTGCGGATATTTTGGCAGAGTTTGTCAATTTTGTATCGACAAAGGTAGACTCAATAAGTTAAAAAATTTTAATGTTCCCCTTTTGTAGATGCTAATCACAGTTGCGTCAAAGATTTATGAACAGAACTCTCTGGATTGGATCAGCAGCGTCGCTTGGTTTGGCCGTTACTGGCTTAATTGCTAATCACCATTCTTTTGCCCAAAGTTCTTCAGAAGCTGACAGCGCTAATTTCTTGACTCCGACAGCTAACGATCAGCTATTGCTCCGTAATACATTTCAAAACTTGGAGGTGGTGGCGCGATCGCTCGTCTATTTCCCTCAGATGGAGCGGGCGATCGCCGCTAATAATCCGGAAATTAGGACTGCCGAGTCCGTTTTCGCTGATGCCGAGGTACGCCTGACGGGAGTTGGCCCCTTGCAAATTGGCATGACCTTGGAAGCCGCGACTGATGCTCTAGGATTACCCCTAGTGCCGCTGGGCAGCAGCCTTGGCGGTGACTGCGCCTATTACCAGCCTGATGCGGTCTCTCAAGCTTTGGGGCTCATGGTGGTAGATAATCGCGTGATTCGCATTGATGTCTGGCCAGGCAGTACGCTTAAAACCGTCAGCGGCGTTCACATCGGCTCCACCGGCAAAGCGCTGCAGGCCACCTATCCTGGACAAATTGAGGCGCAGCCTAATGCCTATACTCAGGGCGAGTTTTTGACCTTGGTACCGCAGGATCCAGAATTTTCTCTCTATCGCATGGTATTCGAGACAGATTCTCATGACCAAATCGTGCAGTACCGCGCCGGCCAGTTTCCGGCTGTGACCTGGCCCGACGGCTGCGTTTAGATAAGGCCTATTGGCAGATTCACTGGTTTGGTTAGGAACCCGCTCGACCGCGTTCGGTTCACCACCTAACGAAACTCTCTGGCTTTCCAGTATTCTCTAGCTATCAGGTAATTTGCTGGTCGCGAGGGTTGCATCGAAACCTCCGATCAGTCGCTAGGGAGGTTATTGTGGCAGCGGTTAACCAAACTCGTTTGAGTGATTTGCTACGCGATACAGAAGGGTTCTCAGAGGAAAATCATCTGGGCACCGCTGGTTTGCCGAGCAAAAACGCTGGTTTGGTCGCTGAAGCAGAATGGCGAGCGGCAATCGCGGCTGTGACGGGCCTTTTGCCAACCTTGCCCCGACCCACGGCTGCAACGGTTCATGAACCCAATAAGTCGACGATGGGCGTGGCCATTTCTGGGCCCCTGCCCGTGCTCAATGAAGCAGACTTTGGCGATCGCTTTGAGTCTTGGGTGCTGACACCCCAACCGTTAGCTCAGGCCCTGCAGGGACGACGAACTTTATTGCCTGCTGACAAAAAAGCGCTGCCCTCGCCGCTGATGGGCATGCAAATTTTGCCCTTAACGTTAGACAATCCGCTGTCGACCGAGCGGTTTTGCCTGATTGGCAGTCCGACACTCAGTATGGCGCTGGTTTTAGGCAAGCCAACTGGCGGTCGTCCTTGCCTACAGTATTCGTTTGACCCTGGAGTGCTGACAACCCTTTGGCAGCACATCCGCGCGCAGATTATTGGCTCAGCTAGTGCTAGCGTGGCTCATCTCGATACTTATTTAGCCACGGTGATGTCATCTCCAGACTATCGAGTGATTACGCGGTTTACGCAGGCTTTGGTGGCTAATTTGCCTCACCGCCAAAGTACCGAATGGCAGGCACAGGAAGAGCGGGGGCGACTGCGGTTTACTCGCTGGTCTGACTCGCTTAAAGATGCTCAAATTAGCCAGGAACCGGCTCTGCCCTCTCTATCTTCAGCGTCTGCCAAGGGGCAAACGGCGGCGACGATGGGCGAAGAAACCGAGCTGCTGCAGGCCATGGCCCATGAAATTCGTACGCCGCTAACGACGATTCGCACTTTGACGCGATCGCTGCTGCGCCGCCGCGATCTGGCTGCTGATGTAAAGAAGCGACTCAATCGCATTGATGCTGAATGTACTCAGCAAATTGATCGGTTCAACTTGATTTTCAAGGCGGTTGAGTTGGAGACTGCTGAACGCGATCGCCCCCGGTCTGCCCTGACCCCAATTGCCCTCAGCCAAATCTTCACCGATGCCATTCCCCGATGGCAGCAGCAGGCCCAACGTCGCGATCTCAAACTTGACGTTAATCTGCCGCCTGATTTACCTCGCGTCACGAGCGATCCGACGTTGCTGAATGAAGTGTTGAGTGGAGTTGTGGAGTGGTTTATTCAGTGCCTACCACCCCACAGCCATGTTCATATGGGGGTCATGCTGGCTGGTCATCAGCTCAAGCTACAGTTTGAATCCGAATCTCTCGACAGTAAATGTGCCCATGGCCGACAGTCGGCAACGCGGCGGCCACCGCTGAAAGCCGTTGGACAGTTACTGAGCGTCGTGCCAGAAACTGGGGGGGTCAGTCTCAACTTAGACGTGACTAAAAACCTCTTTGAACTGCTGGGCGGCAAGCTGACGCTGCGGCATCGGGCAGAACAAAATGATGTGTTAACTGCCTTTTTACCGCTCGACACGCGCGAAATTTAGTGCTTGATGGCAGTTCGGCCAGCTTGAAATTGGCGAGCAGCCTGTATTGGCGAGCTCAGGGAGTTGCTTGAAAATAGCTTACCCAGCGTTGGGGTTTGGCAGTGCCAAATCCTTACAGCCACTTTATGCTTTAGGCGGGTTATTTAAGTGCAGATTCCTCATTCATGGCGTCGGTTGCGGCCAGCAGTGACAACCGACCAAAGCACATGCATGGCCCGGAAATTCTTTACAGCAGTGCGGGCATCGTCAACAGATTAGCCACATCAATTGCCTGCAATTGGTCATAAGCTGCTTCGTCCGCCACTCGATGGGGCAAAAAGCCAATATTCGCTCCTGGACAGATGTAGGCCAGTGAATCAGCCGTGAATCGCTCTTGCAGATGTTTAATCTGGCGTAGTTGCCGGGGCCAGTGGAAAGTTTTGGCAAATCGCAGCGGCTTTATCTGGCCGTCACGATTAGGGAGTAGGCTGCGTCCAGTGAATAAGATTCCTCCCTGCCGCGGCAAATACACACAGGCCGAACCAGGAGAAAATCCAGGCGTCCAGAAGACTTCTCCGACTGCAGGCAAGCTGTAGCGATCGCCATAGGTCACCAAATTGGTCAATTCCGGCAGTAAATAAGCCTCTTGTTCCTGCACCAACACGGCAGAGCAGCCCAGTTCTGCCTGGAGTGCTTTGGCCTCGCCGCTAGCGCCACGATGGGTAATGGCCCAATATCGGACCCCGCCGCGATCACGCATAAAGTCCAATACGTCAGGCTCGCAAGGGGGCGCGTCAATCAGTAGGTTGGCAACTTGTCCCGACTCATCCTGGACTAAGCAAAAATAGGCCGTGCCGCTAAGAGTCGCACGATTAGGGGGAAAGGCATAAACTCCTTCGATGATTTGATGGGGTGGTCTGATAGACAAAGTTACGGTTAGTTGACTAAAAATACGGCAGTGCCCTAAATGTAAGCGCGATTGATTTGCTAAAGAAATTTGCTCAATAATCCGGAGACATTCCGTATTAGCAAGTCTAGATAACGCCGTCTAGCTCAGTCAGGTAGACCGCAGGCGGACGCTCCCAATCATTTCAGGGCCTTTTACCGTACCATGTCGGTCAGCATTTATGAGTCTTCAGGCTAATCAATTCAATAATGCGGACGGCTATCCTGCTTGGTGGACGCTACTTTAGCTGAGTACAATAGCCCTAAACCATTTTGTCAGGTTTTTACTGGCTTTAGGGACACTGGATTCAGCGTCAAAGTACAATAAAAGTACAAAAAATGGGTTGAGTCACTGTCGCAAGCTGATAGAACTTATATCTATATGTATTTGGATATATCTGGTCACGGCTTAACTGACGTTAGACAATCGGGAATCCCTCTTTCATGCTGATTTTGTTGCTGTTACTCAGCATCTTTACCTATTACGTTGTCAAGAAAAGCGTTGCCGATTTGACGCGCACGCCCACTTGGATGCTGTGGCTGGTCATGATGATTCCGGCGTTTGTACTAACGTTGTGGAGCCTGAGCGATCGCTCGGATGAGCCCTTCCCCATCGGCATCTTGCTGGGGCTGTTTATTTTTTGTCCCGTGCTGTATTGGATGTTGATTCAGTGGGGGCGATCGCCTCAGCAGCAGACCAGCAAAGGGACCTCCACGGTAAAGCAAGCTGCCGCAGAGGCGGTCAAAGCAGCTACTGAGAAAGCCTCGGTTCCTACTTTAGAAAAAGAAGAAGAAGCTACCATTCAGCACTGCTTTCCTTGGTCAGTCTATTACTTACAGGATATTGAATATCGCCCTCAAGCATTAATTTGTAAAGGACAACTGCGTTCTTCTCCCACTGTGGCCTATGACACTGTGCGAGAGAATATTGAAACGCATTTCGGCAAGCGCTTCCTGGTCGTGTTTCAAGAGGGGCTCAACGGCAAGCCCTTTTTTGCCCTAGTGCCCAATCCGGAACGCAAGAAAGCTAATGCCTCGCCCAAACAGCCAGAAAAACTAGCTCGTCCGGTGATTGCGCTGGGACTATTTATTGCCACTTTATTCACCACCACCGCAGTTGGTGCTTTCATCGCGGGGATCTCAGAAACTTCGTTACAGGACAATCCGAATCTATTCTGGCAGGGGCTACCTTATGCCCTGTCGCTAATGCTGATCCTAGGCGTGCACGAGTCAGGACATTACGTCGCTGCTCGCCGCTATCGCATGAAAGCAACGCTGCCGTATTTTATTCCGATTCCTTTTTTCCTCGGCACCTTTGGCGCGTTTATCCAGCTGCGATCGCCCGTACCCAATCGACGAGCACTATTTGATGTTGGCATTGCCGGTCCTCTGGCAGGGTTGGTCATGGCCATACCGCTGTTGATCTGGGGATTAGCCAATTCCGAGATCGTGAGTATGCCTGAGGATGCCAGCCTCCTCAACTTTGAAGCGCTTGATCCAGGGGCATCCATCGCGTTAGCGCTACTGAGCAAGTTGGCATTAGGCAGTCAGCTAGGGTTAGATAACGCCATTCATTTGCATCCCGTAGCGGTGTCTGGCTGTCTGGGTTTGGTGGTCACGGCGCTGAACCTGATGCCCGTTGGTCAACTCGATGGTGGCCACATTGTTCATGCCATGTACGGCCAGCGCAATGGCGCCATCATCGGTCAGGTTTGCCGTTTCCTCGTGCTGGGGCTGACGTTTGTTCACAGTGAACTCTTTATTTGGGCCATTCTACTGTTTTTTATTCCGGCTATCGATGAGCCGGCCCTGAATGATGTGAGCGAACTGGACGACAAACGCGATTTGCTCGGATTAGTGGCTCTGACCATTCTGATCTTAATTGTGTTGCCTACGCCGGGTCCCTTAAAGGCACTGCTGTTTTAAGGGATTACCTGATGTCGCTCCCGAATGCTTCAGCAGTCAGGGTTTCAACTCACACTCACACACCTGAAGTCAGGCGTGATAACGCTTATTCTATAAGGCTTCTGGCATTAATTGATGACGCGCCCTAGAATAATGGGCATCAGGCTTCCTGGCGTATTGCCTTTGCCCTCCTCTTATGACCCAAGATATTACTCGCTGGCTTACTGAGATTCGTACCTTGCAGCAGCAGCTGGAGGCAGCTCGCAAAGAACGCGATCAGGCCTATCAAAGTGCCGCCAACTGGCGAAAACTCTACGATGCTGAGGCTAAACAGTGGCGAGAAGAAGTGGCGGCCTTAAAAGCTACCGAAGCTACTCTGCGTACGGAACTGTCTACTTTGCGATCGCAGCGCAGTGAGGTGGACACAACGGCGTTAACGGAACCACTTGACAGCAGCAATTTGCAAACAGTAGAAGGGTTACGCGCTGAATTAATTAAGGCACTACAGTCTTGCGATCGCCTAGAAAAGGCCCTGGATTTTGAACAGCGCGACCATGCAGCCACTCGCAGATCCCTAACGGCAGCCTTAGGCGAAACCATCGACGCCTTAAATTTGTCATCCGGCTTGGCGCAATCGTCAAATCTGATTTCTGAAGATCCCGAAGCTTCTGACTGACGACCAGCCAAGTGCGACAGTACCGATGGACTTGATCAATAGCTAAAATCCCTAACTGCCGGGAGAGCATTGGCCATTGGCGTTTATCACGAATCGCAGATGAGTTCGGCTATTTCCGATGGCTATGATTTTCTCAGCCTTGAGCTGTCGCCGCTATTCTTTTTTAAAGTCGTAATGGTCTCGGCCAGGCGTGCTTTCCATCGCCATGAGCACTGCTTGTTGAGCCGCCAAAATGTCGCGCTCTTCGCCGCCCAAATAGAGGCGACCAAAGCTGCCCACCGAGGTGATTTGCAAAATGTTGATCAGCGCTGCTTTTTCCGCTTCGTTAGCGGCGAGAGAGGCATAGGCCGCCGGTTCCACCTCAAAAACATACAGCGTTTGACCGGCCACAATCATGTTGCCGCGGCGGCTGCGATTAATGAGCTGCACATGATGGGGGTCTAAATTGCGAATGACTTGATTGGACTTGACGCGGGGACGCAGACACTCACGACGGTCAACCCCCAGAATGTCCAACATGGCTTGACTCGCCGCGCGGACCTCGGCCTGACTGCTGGAATGAATTTCGAGGGTGCCGTATAGCCGTTCAACCATTAGCACTGCCGGACGCACCACGGCAGCCTTCAAGGCAATATCCATTAGTCGGTTGACTTCCATGCCAGGAGACACTTCTAGCCACAAGGAAGAATCGCCGGGTAACGGCAAAAAACCAACGGACACTGTTCCCATAAAAGCGGCGTGCTGCGGTTGCAGACTGTCGATGTATACGTAGCTGCGCAGATCAACGCCCAAAACTTTTGTGCTCCTGGTGTTCCTTCGTCAGTATACCGGGCTCACATCATTTCTCACGAGTAAACGACTACTTTAGCGAGTCGGCGCCGGAGCTTGGGAGCTATGGCGGATGCAAATCCAAGGCTCTTCGACAACGGCGATCGCGCCCCCGGGAAAAGGATCGGTTTGACTGCGGTTGGGGGCGGTTACTAGGGTCCGCACTTTTTCCACATGGTCGAAATGGGGGCGAATGGCGAGCTGCTCCATTAACCATTGACGAATCACCCGCCGCTGCAGCGCTAGCGGCGCGGCTTGCAGCGAATGCCGCTGGAGTTTTGCCATTGCGACACAGTCGCTGTATATTTGGGCGGCTGCAGTACTTAAAAAGGCCACTTCGGCAGTCAAGATTTCTGCTGTTTGCGCCAGTGTCGCCTCCACTTGCGGATTGAAATGCTCTCGCAGTAGCGGCAAAATATCGAGTCGTAGCCGATTGCGACGATAAGTACGATCTTGATTGGTCACATCTTCCCAAACAGGTAGCTGAAATTCCTGACAAAAAGCACCTGTTTGAGCTCGGGTAATTTCCAGCAGTGGCCGCACCAAGGAAATTTGCGGTGTTTCAGGGCTCAGCGATCGCTGCCAAGTCAGCGCCTGCAGGCCGTCGAGTCCGCTGCCCCGCAGCAGATTGAACAACAGCGTCTCAGCGCGATCGCTGGCGGTGTGCCCAGTGACCACATGGGTGCAGCCCGCTGCCTGGGCCACGCGAGCAAAGACCTGATAGCGCCACTGCCGGGCCGCCGCTTCGCTGCTTGGCGGCTGCACCGCCGTTTCCACCGTGCAGGGTAATCCCAACTGAGCCGCCCAATCGCTCACAAAATCGGCATTAGCCGCTGCATCCACGCGCCACTGATGATTACAGTGCACGACTCGAATTTGCCACTGCCACTGTCGCTGCAAATCCACCAGCAGCCGCAAAAGACATTGGGAATCTTGTCCGCCAGAAACAGCCACCAGCAAACTGGCCTGGAAGGGCAGTAAAGACTGTGAAGGGGCGATCCCTGAATCATGTGCTTTCAGGGTTTGATGTAGTTGAGCATGCAGAACACTCCAAGAGGCCATCACCACTTACTCCTGCCAACAAAACGACGCGCCGCAATAACTTTTGGATTAAGCATCACAGTTCAGACATCCTGCTTTAAGATGGCATGGCAAAGACACGCTTTTCTATGGCATGCCGGTCATGGGCTTGGATTCTAACTCAGAGAATGTCGACACAGTGTCGCCAGAAGCGGCTGATTTTTCTAATAGCGCTGAGCTGGTCTCTGGTGAAGCAGATTTGTCTAACGTTGAGGCAGATTTGCCTGAGATTGAAACAGACTTGGCGGTCAGCGAAACCGATCCAGCTCGTCAAGTACGATTCAAGACTCAAGATGGCAAAACTTTATTATTGCTGCCCCCTGAGCCATCAGAGGCCACGGTGTCACCTTGGGAAGAGGTTTGGGAACAGCTGAAGCATCGGCTGGCTGCTAGCGAACGATTTTGGCAGCCGCAAACTGCGGTGTATCTGATTGCTCGCGATCGCCTGTTGGATGCCCGGCAATTGCAGGCCATTGCCGCTGCTTTAACCACCGCCGAGCTCCGTCTCAAACGGATATATACGAGTCGCCGGCAAACGGCCATTGCTGCTGTCACTGCCGGCTATGCCGTTGAGCAAGAAATGCCCATTGCTCATCTTGAGCATGCTTCACCTCAAGCTGGTAAATCTCTCGATGAGCCGCTTTACCTACAAAATACGATTCGCTCGGGTATGGAAATTCGGCATGGGGGCACTATCGTCATTCTGGGTGACGTCAATCCCGGCGGCAGCCTAGTGGCAGAAGGCGATATTGTGGTTTGGGGCCGGCTTAAAGGCTTAGCCCATGCTGGCAGTCAGGGTAATCGCCGCTGCCGCATTATGACCCTGCACATGGAACCGACGCAGTTGCGGATTGCCGACAAGGTTGCTCGGCCACCGGAGACGCCCCCAGCAGCATACCTGCCTGAAGTAGCCTACATCGGCAAAGGCGGCATTCGCATTGCCCCCGCTCAAGATTTTGCCCGCTGGCTCGCCGAGCAGCAGCCCTAATTGAGTGGCCTTAATGCAATGCCCCAACTGCGGCCTAATCGGTTGGCAGAGTGGACAGGGTATACAACAGCTTCACGGGGTCGGCGTTGTAGTCCAAAAATGAAAAATGGTGCCAATAGCGCAAACGACCGTACTTATCTAAGACGAACTGGGCTGAGAGGGGAGCGCCCAGCGCCTGCCCCGCACCATACTGGCGAAACACTTCGCAAAAGGGATCGCAGAGTAGGGGGGGCTGCAAATTCAGATCCGTTTTGACCGCCTGACTTTGAGTAACGCTCGTACTGGTAAGCAGAATCAGTTGAGCTCCCGCTGCCGCAAATTGGGCTGTGGCCTCATTGATCGCCACCAAATGGGGAAAGCATAGCGGGCAGTAGTGACGCTCGGTGAAAATGCGCGTAAAGACTAGCACTACGGGACGTTCGCCCCAGTGCTGTGACAGCCGATAGGGCTGACGGGTAGCGGCCTCGATCAAGGTGAAATCAGGGGCGCGATCGCCCAAGCTAAAACGATTTTTCGCCGGGATGGGCAAAAAATTTCGCCAAAAGCGATCATCAAACAGAAAAGAATTGAGCTCAGGGGAAGTAGTTGATCCAGTCATGGCCAGAGAGCAGCGATCGCCTTAAAGCCTTCAACAATTGTTAGCAGATATGTGCACAGTGCCTTTTGGTAATCTTGAGACCGTCACGCTTCAAAGCTGAACCGGCTGTTCACCCTGAACGGCGGCGAAAAATTCCTTTGATTTGACGGGATCAGGATTCATAGTTTTTTCACCCGGCTGCCAATCCACTGGACAAACTTCCTCGGGATGGGCCTGCACATGTCGGACAGCGTGCAAAACTCGCAGCGTTTCGGCTACGCTGCGACCAAAAGAGAGATTGTTGACGACAAAATGTTGGATGACGCCTTCTTTGTCAATGATAAACAGTCCCCGCAGAGCGATTCCAGCGTCGGGATCGAGCACGTTGTAGGCCGCGCTGATCTCTTTTTTGATATCTGAGATCAGCGGATATTTGAGGTCGCCAACCCCGCCCAGTTTTCGCTCCGTTTGAATCCATGCCAGATGTGAAAATTCGCTGTCGACTGAAACGCCTAATATTTCAGTATTGAGGTCTTTGAACTCGGAATAGCGATCGCTGAAAGCGACAACCTCCGTCGGACAAACAAAGGTGAAATCAAGCGGATAGAAAAACAGAATGACATACTTGCCGCGGTAGTCAGAGAGCTTAATCGTCTTGAACTCCTGATCGACTACCGCAGTAGCCGTAAAATCAGGCGCTGATTGGCCTACCCGAAGACAGCCGTCAACCAAGCTCGTCATAAAATCTGGCCCTCACAAAAACGTGCTCTGTTACAGTGTCAGGTGATTGTTCACACAGCACACTGCGTCCATGATAATCCTTCTGCTTTCGAGGAGCGAATCGCAGTCGCAATCCTGAGACTGAAATTGTCAATGGCTGAGCGCTGACTGTCACGGCAGTGGCCAAAGCGTCGCTGTTGGTTAGCATCCCAAGCTTTCGACAGACAGATTTGCACCGCCAGCCTATGAAGTTACCGATTATGTTGCGAATAATGAGGTTGAGCCAATTACTTTTGGTGAGCAGCCTGATAGGATGCGGTATGCCAGAGGCGGTCAACCCCTGGCAGTCGGCGTTGGTATTCTCCCCAAACTTGCAAGAAGAGTTGAGCTATCCGCGCTTCTTGAGGGCGCCCCGAGTGGCTGAAACCTATCGTCAGCGCGGTCTGGCTGCTCGCCAGCAGGATGATTTTGAGACCGCGATCGCCGCTCTGAAGACGGCGGTAGTGCTGGCTCCTCGACATGTCCCCGGTTACGTTTTACTGGGCTGGACTCAGCATCTTGTGGGCGATCGCGAAGCGGCCATTGCGACACTTAATCAGGCCCTATACCGTGATGATGAACACGTACCGGCTTTGAATGCTCTAGGAATCGCTTATTTGGTTCATGGCGATATTGACGCAGCGATCGCGACCCACACCCAAGCCAAAACGCTTAATTCTGCCAACGAGATTGCTTACTACAATTTGAGTCTGGCTTATCAGCGCCTGCCGGATTTGGCGGCAGCGATCGCCCACGCTGACCGCGCCACTGAACTTGAACCCTATAATCCTCATCCCTGGGTAGCGTTGGCGCTGGCACACTGGAGCAATGCCGACGGCAACGCTGCTGCAGCGGCCTATCAGCAAGCACTGCAGCTAGATGGTCGCTATTACGAGGCTGATCACCTAGAGCACTTACTGCGGGCTGGCTTTAGTGCCGAGCAAATCACTCAAGTTGACGCTATTCGTACTCAGCTTTAAGGCAGCCGTGCATTAGAGAATTAGAGTGATGGGTGGCAGGATGGCAGGGTGATGGGGTGGCAGGGTAAGAGAGTTTGGTGGGGGATTCAGGGATTTGCATACACCTAAGAGGGAATAAATTGCGGAAACGCAAAAGGGATACAGCGTTGCTGCATCCCTTGATAAAAAAACCTATGACAGGCTTTGCAATTTACATGAGATAGGCCCTTGATGGCGCGATCGCCATGCCCATCAATCGCTCAATGCGCTCTTCCACAGCCGGATGGGTGGAAAATAGGCTGGCCATAAAGCGCTTTGGCACGGCATTCACAATCATCAGAGGCTCAAAAGCGGGGTTGCCCGCCATCGGTCGACGCTGAGCACTGGCTTCCAGTCGTCGTAATGCTCGGGCCAGCGCCTGCGGATTGCCGGTCAGCTTGGCGGCGCCAGCATCAGCAGAAAATTCTCGCGTGCGCGAAATACCGAGCTGCAATACCGTTGCCGCGAGGGGAGCCAAAATCACGGTGCCGAGCAAAGCCAGGGGATTAAACCCATTTTCATCCCGTGAAAAGCCCCCAAACCAGAGAGCATAGCTAAGCATTTGTGCCAAGAAAGAGACGGCCCCGGCAATGGTCGCAGCCACCGCTTGGGTCAACGTATCGCGGTGCAGAATATGACTCAACTCATGGGCAATCACTCCCTCTAGCTCATCAGCGGGCAAGAGATTGAGAATGCCTTCCGTCACGGCGATCGCTGCATGGTCAGGGTCGCGTCCCGTGGCAAACGCATTGGCTGCCGCTCCAGGAATCACATACACGTCAGGCTGGGGAATGCCGGCTCGCTGAGCAAGCCGCGCTACCGTGCTGTGCAACCCTGGTGCTTGTTGTGGAGTCACCGGTTGCGCTCGATAAGCAGCTAGCGCCACTCGGTCAGAAAAGTACCACGCGCCTAAATTAGTCATCGCTGCAAGGGCAATACCCGCGATCGCTCCAGTAGCACCGCCCAACACGCTGTAGCTAATGGTAATTAGTAAGCCACTGAGCAGTCCCAACAAAGCAGCGGTTTTGACCTGATTCATCCTAGTTTCTTCCTCCCAAACGAAAGCTTAAAAGCGTTAGGTAAAGTGGCCTAACACCTTTTATCGTAAGGAATTGCCGGCCATCTGCCGGGGCTGAAACTGCGACAAATGGGTACGGTTTTTATCCCTGCTTTACTGCAATGGGCCAATGGGTAAAGTTGGATGCCGGCGATCGCCGAGTAGTCCTGAGAGTCGTCAAGTTGCTGAAGATAGCACCACCGCCATTGTAGAGATGTTATCCCTGGTAAGCGGGCTATCAGCAGTGCGGGCGGCGCTTAGTCTTTAACAAAACCACCGTATTCCGGTTGGTAGCGGGCCACGAACTGACGACTTTCGCCATAGATTAAAATCGGCAACTGCACTTGATTGCCCAGCTGCATAACGTTTTGTACCAGCGTGTGGGTCTCTTCAATAATCGAATTGTTGCGATTGAGGCGTCCCTGACCTGAGGGCGGCGAAATTGACTGGCGAATAGCGCTATCGTAAGGTTCCCGCACCGTCAGCTCAATTTGCCGAGAGCTGTGGCTATAAGTGCAAATGCCGACGTCCAGCGGACAGAGCTCAGCCAGGTCTGCATCGATAGACTGTAGAGCGACAGCCTGCTTCAGCCGATTTTGGGCCTGCTTCAGCGAGGTTTGATAATCGTCAAGCTGCTCTTGAGCGGCGGTATAGCGCAGCGTATTTTTCGGCACCTGACGCATTTGTGCGTAAGCCTCACCCCAAAAGCTAACGGCTTGAGTCCACTGATTATCACGCTCTGCTGCTTGGGCCTGAGCGGCATCGGCCAGGGCATCTTGATAGGTCCGTTCGCCAGCTCTCTCAAAAGAGACGCGGGTGCGGGTTTGAATGGCTTGACTGCGATAGTCTGAGAGGTGCGATCGCGCTTCTTCATAGGCCAGCGTGCCCTGGGGAACCTTGCTAATCGCCTGTAGAGCACGGTTCCACTCTCGCTGCGCGACCAGCCAGTCATTCAAGGTGGTGGCCGATGTCGTTTGTGCCGCCGCCAGTTCGCTCGCCGCCAGCGCCTCGGTGAGATTGGCTTCCGCTGCTTCCTCTACCGCTAGTCGTTCGCCAATCGTGTCGTAATTGGCCTCATATTCGGCCCGTTTTTGTTGAGCAAATTCTATTAGCGGCCCATCAGCCGGCACGCGCTGCAAATGATTGATCGCTTTTTGCCACAGCAAATGTATTTCAACCCAGCGCGGCACCGGATGCGGCGGATTCTGACTTTTTTCGGAGGCGGCAGTCGCACTCTCTTGCGCCGCTATAATCCACTCTAAATCAGACAATTGGGTGCGATAGCGCAGTAGCTCTGCCTGCGACGCATCGTAGTGCGATGACCAGGGGGGAATTGCCGACACTAAGCGAATGGCTTTTTGCAGGCTTTTATGAGCGTCACGGACTTCATCGGGGCGAGGATTTCCGGCCAGCTCGTTGAGGGTTGCTTGACTGAGGTCACTGGCCGTTTGCCGCTGCTCGCAGCTACCGAAGGTGCAGGGACGGCTGATGCCATAGGCGATCGCGCCAACCGTTAAGCCCATTGCCGCCAACCCCAGAACTGAACGCCAAGGTAAAGCTTGCCAGTCAGCCGCTACTTTGGTCCACTTTGAGCGCCACTGCTCCGGTTCCGCCAAGCCCTTGATGGTCTGCCAAACGCCGATTGGAGAAGCGAATGCCGGCTCCTCTTCGTCTGCGCCTGCAGAGGCCACATCATCGCTACCGATCGTGGACGACAACAACACTAGGGCACCAGCCGGCACCTCAGACTGTGAGGACGACTCCTCCACAGCGAGGCCTTCCAACTCAGCGGAGTCAAACAGTTCGCCCAACGTATCAGCAGGTTGCCAGCCCCAACTCCTTGCAGCATAAGGACTGGCGGTGCCCTGCTGCCGCAGATATAGCCGCACGGATAGCTCGCCGTTGTCTTCCAGAAGTTCTTCCGGCAGCTCAGTTTCGGCAAGTCCAGTGCTCAACGCCAGCGCCAGCATATTAAACCGCTCGTCTCGCTCCATGGCCGTAACCGCCGCTGTCTCGTCTTCCGAAAGCACTAGCAGCCGTCTCTGCTGAAAGCGACAGCGAATCGTCGGCGCAGTTGCCGTGGCAGTTTCTGCGATCGCGGCTTGAATCCGCTGTTCAAGCGCTGCCACCAACCGATCTAACGTCGCAAATGAAGTGGAGGAAGTCATGACCTTAAAAAACGCTGGATGCTAAGGGGCGGTTATCTAAATCAAGGGCTCCGACAGCAAGAGACTTAGTCCTGGAGCTTAAGGAGTTGGGGCGAGCATAATCATGCCTATTCCACCAGGTTCCTAGCATCGGTTGAGCACCTGCTTCGAGCTGACACTTTTCTCTATTAGGTCTTGTGCATCGTCTCCTTGCGTCTCCTAACACTAAGAGAAACTGCCTCTGACTGCCCCATATTTTGGAGATTCATATTTTGGAGATTAAGGAGCAAAAAACCAGCAACAACTGCGTCAGCCCTGCCTGTAAAGATGATGTTGACTATGGCACCGAAGTATAGCAAGGCTTTTTGAATTTGGAACATTCATTCTGGCAAGCAGTAATTCGCTTGAATCATGACGAGCCAACTTAAGTTGGTTTGACGGCTCCTCTCTATTAGCCAAGCTCTGCCATAACTGCATCATGAGCGACCTCACGCCCAGGCGTCTGGCAGCAAAAATGTCTTCTCAGTACTTCTCAACTCTTCCGTTTCCTACGCCATACGCATTTCAATCGTTGCAAATTACTGTTATTCAGACCTCAAAAACGATTGCTGCATGACCGTATCCTGTAGCAATCGAAAATGAAAATATTTCAAGTTATTTTTCTGAAAAGATTTAGTGCCTGAGAATTGACCTTAGGAATAAGCTTAATAAAGTTTAACTCTCAAATTAAGAGGCATATAGAGTTAGAAGCTGACTTAATTTTAATTCCACACAACGTTATTCAGCATATCTACCTTCGGAGAGATTTCAACAATGCCCAGTCGTCTAATAATCTGTTAGCTAGTTTTTAGTATCAACAGGAACTACCTTTGAAAAGCTTTTGGCAGAATCAAATTTTATCAAAATTAACCAGTAATCCAACACGTTTTGTTTTGTTGGGATATGGGTCATATGTTTTAGTAACGTGGCTGCTGCTTTGTTTGCCGTTTTGCTGGCAGATGGATTCTATTAGTCCGCTCGACAATTTATTTATTGCAACGTCTGCTATTAGTACGACTGGACTGATTACGGTTAACACTCCCGATGCCTACAACTTTTTAGGGGAACTGGTAGTCGCGATCGCATTTCAAGTTGGTGGACTAGGCTATATGACACTGGGATCTTTTGTGATCTTACTGCGTGAAGATTCGCTGCCAGAATCGCGCTATCAGGTTGGTCAAACCGTCTTTTCTTTACCCAGTGGATTTGATTTAAAGCTATTTATTAAGCACACAATTATATTTACCTGCTTGATAGAGCTGCTTGGCTTTATTGGTCTATATATTGGCTTTATGAATGCTGGCGTCCCCAATGCCTTATGGGCCGCTGTTTTCCATGCCATATCAGCTTTTTGTACAGCCGGATTCAGCGTTTTTCCAAATAGCCTAGTTGATTTTCGAGCTAATCTTTGGATCAATCTGGTAGTTGCAGTGTTGAGCCTGTTTGGCTCAATTGGATTTATTGTCGTTTCTGATGTTTGGCTTAGCATCAGACGGGCCAGGCGCTCCATTACGCTGACCACCAAAATTATTCTGTATGCCACGGCATCGTTTATTGTGGCCGGCTGGATCTTCTTATTCTTGACGGATGCTTCCATCATTGAACTGCCTTTAGGGGAGAGAATCCTAGCGTCTGGATTTCAAGCCATGACGGCAATGACAACGGTCGGCTTCAATACTCACCCGATTGACGCCTTGGCGGCGGCACCCGTATTTGTAATCGTTATTCTTATGGTGATTGGCGCCTCTCCCTCTGGTACCGGCGGCGGACTCAAAACGACCTCAATTGCTGCGTCTCTGGGCACTATTTGGGCTTCTTTACGGGGTCAGAAAGATGTGGTGCTTTGGGGCCGCCGAGTGCCCATAAATCGCTTGCTGGGAGCTTTTGCCGCACTGACATTTTATTTGGTGATGTTTTTAGCTGGCAGCACTGCGTTGCTAGTGCTGCAGGGTCAGGCTTTTGAAGATGTTGTTTTTGAAGCAGCTTCCGCGCTGGGTACAGTGGGGCTTTCACGCGGCATCACCGGAGATTTAGTCCCTTTTGGCAAAATAGTCGTCATTATTCTGATGTTCATTGGTCGAGTGGGGCCCATCACCTTTGGTCTGGCCTTGTTTAGTCGATCGCAAAGCATGATTCGTCCTACGAAGGAAGACATTGCTATCTAATGGGCATCGTTCATCAGTGCCGATAGAGGACATGTCTCCGGCAGCGATCGCGCAGGTTTCTCTGTGTCTTACAGAAAGCAGCCGTGCTGGTCTAACTGTAGATTTGCTGCAAAATGGCGTTACCCGGTCGTTGAGGTTTGGCAGTGCCAAACCCTTGCGGCCACTTTGGGGTTTAGGTAGGTTATTGAAGCACAGCTCCCTCACCTCACGAACGACTCAAATTTTGCCATTAAAAATGCGCCAAACTGAGCTATCTTAAATGAGCGGTTCTTGCAATCCCTCTGAGCACCGTACCTCCCGCGCGGATGTGGTGGAATTGGTAGACACGCACGCTTGAGGGGCGTGTGGCTTTGCCGTGCGAGTTCGAGTCTCGCCATCCGCATTGATTTTTTTCGGCTATCGCAAGCTGATTAAATTTTTCGCAGGCAATGAGTTTTCCCGACCGCGATTGGAAAACTGGGGCTGATCGCAGGCTCATGGTCATTCATCTCGACTACCGTCACCTCAAATTTTTCAGGCGGTGGGCCCGTCTCAATTGGGGCACCCCGAGCCCAAAATCGGTGGGGGCAATAGGTTCGATATCTGGATCATGGCCGCCAATCTGATAGGCTCTTGTCACCCAAACCGTGGCCCCGAGCTGCAAGAAGATCATAGTGATGACATCGTTAGCTAGGCGCGGCATCAGCGATCGCCAGCTGGCCAACGCCTTAATGACCGTCTTGCCCGGTGTCTCGCCGGCAAATTTGCCCAGGGTTGGTTCACTGTTGCGCCAGTCCTGACGACTAAATCCCAGGGGTTGCAGGGTAGCCTCCAAGGACGTTAACAGGTCACGAAGCAATTGAAAGCGCTGGGTTTGTTCATGCTCAGGATGCTCCCGCAGCCATTTCAACATCAGGGGATTGAGTTGGAACTCAGCAATCATGCGATTGAGTGCAGTCATCAAGGCTTGCGTGGAGTCCTGGACGCAGGAGTTGATTGGGCTCACGGTGGTCGTTCCGGTGCCATCGCCTAAACGATATCGGGCTGCCATGACGTCTAATTCGCGAATTAGACACGCCAGGGGCGAAAATTGGACCCCATCAAAGTCGTAGTCCTCGGTGAAGGGGGGAAATTTGATCATGATATCGGCTACCGGACGAAAGCCCACCCGACCATACTGGCGATCGCCCATAAAGCGGGTCCAGTGATTTGAGCCAGCAATGACGGCTTCCGGACTATGGGTAAAAATTTGGCGATATTCAATGTCGAAACGTAGCGCCCCCGTCAGCGGCTCTCGCATCACCGTGGCGATGCCAAAGGAAAAGTGACCAAAATAAATGCCGCCGGGGGCAAATTCTTTTTTATGGCCGCCAATGCCGCCATAAACTTCCATAAGTAAAGCGCGATCGCCCTCCTGCCAGATGTCGTGAATCAGCGGCTTGGGTGGATCAGAGTCGACTCGGTGAGACAGCAGTAGGGAGTTGATAACCTGCCCTTTACGGAGGCGCGTGTCTTGCCAATAGTCATGATTAATGTACTTAAGGGCGGCTTTTTCTTGGGTCAGAACGACATCGGGCGTTAGGTCAAACAGATGGAACGGCGCAATTGCCTGCACCACAAACTCATCGCGGGCATTCAGGGCGCCATAAATGTACCACCCTTGTTGATTAAGCGGTGATTGTTCAATTCCTCGGTTAGTCGATTGATAATGATCATCTCGATTGGGCAATACCGAGGGCATGTAGACGATTTCTTCGGGGCCATTAAATTGATTGGCCGCCCGGTTGAAATGACGCACGCGGCAGCGATCATGGCCGACGGGTTCGATAATTTGTACCAGGCCATAAAACCGCCCCGTAATGTGTACGGGGTCACGTTGAATCGCCAGCGTCGTGGCCTGCTCTGAGGTCGCAATCACCTGCACCGGTTCATGCAGCAGCACCGTAACATCATCGATGGGATGAGCTCCGGCCATGGACTCTAATGGATCTACCTGAGGCCAGTGATTGAGGCGATCAGGATGAACATTGCCTTGGCGACGGCTCAAAGCAACCTGTTCGGCAAAATGAACATCCATGGTCACCAGTTGCACATAGGCCTGGGTATCAGCATCGTCGCTCCACTGCAGCGCTACAGTCTTGCCGATGAGATGGGCATAGGCCGGAGGCGCGTGGTGTACTTCAAAGCCGACTTGTCGATTGGGTTGACGCTGATCTAGTGCCGGCAAAATAAGCCGACCTAACCAATCGCCCAGCGGCACATACAGGTCGGGATTGGGCAATTTTCCAATGGGATAGTAGTCCACTGCATTAAACGTCGCCGCTTGATAGAGCGCGTAATTGCTGGGGCGCACGAAGTCAGATTCTTTTAGCCCGGTTTTGGCCCAATCTTTCAGCAAAATTCCGGTAACAATGTCAACGGTTTGCTGCAGCGGCGTTCGACCGTCGGGCAGGTGTAATTCGGTGCCCATCGGGCCTTGGGGACCGTTATGACCAATCTTGCCCAGGGAAATAAAAACAATGCGGCCCCGCCGCTTGGCCTTGTTCCAGTTTGACAACAACGCCACTGGCCAACGGGCAGGAAAGATTTTCACCCCAAGCTTTTCCACCGTGTCGCGCGCTCCCGCCAAGTGATACAGGCGGTCAATTCCCATCGCCCCCGTGTTGCCGCTGATTACCCCAGCGATCGAAATCACCTCCGCTGATGCGCCGGTGACGTGCTGCAAATATCGGGCGCAGCCCATGGACATTTGGCCCCCACCGCTGAAGCCAATCAGCGTAATCGGGGTGCCGCTGCCAGGCTGATAGCCGTGATAAATCAGACTATCGTATAGCACTTGAGCCAGGCCACGATTCTGAATCGGACCATAGCGAGCGTCGGCGGAAATCATCACCGCAAAAATGTTGCGAACATTCACCACAAAGCTGATGGGAACTCGGGGCACCGTAGATTGAAACGCATCGACCCATCGCCAGACCCAGGCGAAGGAGTTATTTTCCGTCAGCTGCGTATTGCGAACTGAGTAGGGAATGATGCCCTTCACCAACAGCACCGTCGGCGGCAAGGCTGCCGCGAGCTGATCCAAGAATCGCTCAACTTCTGGCAGATAGCCGTAAGTGCCTTGATTAATGCCGTCGAGATAGGTCACATAGCGAGTGACGGCAGTAGACGGCGCCGACGGTTTGACGGCTACCCCAGGATTGAGGGGGCGATCGCCCTGCCAGCCCGCCCACCAGCTTAAAGACTCAAGTGGCGTTAGCAATATCGCCACTGTGACAGCCAGCAGCCCCATGACAACCAAGTCAACAAACAGCTGCACCGTTCTATCCAAGGCCTGAAACCAAAGCGTAAAGCCTCGCTGAGACGTGGCAAAAATGCCGATGAGGAGAAAGGTGACAAAGGCGATCGCTAAATATCGGTACAGTCGTTGGGTGGTTGCTGACGGCTCCACAACGGCAGCCTCGGTCGCTAAATCGTCAATAAACTCTGGGGGTAATTGCGCGTCAAACGGAGTCCCTTTCTGCTCCAAAAAGTTATCTAAGTTCCGGATACCGGTGGTGATTTGCTGGCCCGCCGATAGATTAGTCAACCACTGGGCCAACTTCGTCAAGGGACGGCCAATCGTTCGCTGTCCCAACTGCAGGACTAGCCAGCCCACCCCTGCCGCCAAAATGGCTTGCCAAGACGACAGGTTAGTGGTGGATTTAATGCCCACCAGAATACCTAGCAAGGACCAAATGGACAGCACCACTGAAATTGGCAGGCCGAAGTAGGGCAAGGCAATCAGAAAGCTCAGCAGTTGGGGCGCATAGCAAATTGCCAGAGCCCGGCCGATATGCAGTACTTCAAATTGACCGCCGAAGAGCACATTCACCACAAACCAAATGCAGACAACCCAGCAAAAAAATGTCGCGAAATAGATCAGTGACGCCGCGCCCAGACTGAGGAAAAACCGCAGAGGTTTAACTCGATTGGCGAACAACACGATACTTTGACCGATTGCTTGAGATAAACCGGCGAGCAAAATGATGGCGATCGCGACCCCAAGATCTAGCCAACTATCCTGAGGCTGCACAAAGACATTGGCATCAAGACTCAATCCACCGCTCACGACCTGCCAAAACTGCTGCCAAAACCTGCTGTCCATGACGGTTGCCCTGATTCACTCTCCGGGGTGTTGCTTCCCCCAATGGCAATTTTAAGGCGACCTTAGCTTGAGCGATCTTTTCCTCAAGCCCACGGTTGGTTTTGCTCAAGCAGATACTTTGGTCGGTTGAGCCTACTTGCTGAAAAGTCATGATATTCTCAACGGCAAAACCGCCGGTACGGAATAGATGACCGATGCAGCGATGGAGAGAGGGAGATGGCGGGAGCGATCGGGCTAATCAGCACGGCGACATTGATTGCCGAGACGTCAGCCCAGCTTAATCCCGAACGCGACATTAAGGGATTTTGATATTTGACTTACCACTGCAGCGCATCTTTACAGCTTTAAGACCATCCTTGTTTAATATTGCACCTTAAGACAATAGCTGTGATTTTTGGAGAACAATTAATCTTGGATGGTCGATTTCCAGCAATTGATAGTTCTCTTCAATGTAGTTTCTGAGGCGCTCCTGGGCTGCTGGATAGTCGGCTAACAAGTCTCTTCGCTCTCTATCAAAAATAATTAAAACCGGTTCCGCATCAAGAATTTTCTGTAGTTCTTTTAAAGTTGAGGCATTGTTTCCGTACCAGGCTTTGAGTAAAAATTCCTTGCTAATGCTGCTGGGGTGTACTGCTGATGGAATGATCGGATCTGCACCAGTGAGCCAGTAAGCTAAATGATGGGTTTGTATCCAAACTGGAGCTTTAGTAGGATTAAATTGCTCAATTACATCAGCAATTTCAAATGAAATACCATAAAAAGGCGTGCCATTATAAATGTAGTTCGTTGTAATCAGCTGATATTGCAGAAAAATATGCGAGCCAACAATTGCTAAGCCTACATAGAATAGCTTGCGGAAGCGTTTTGCTATTTTAGGCGCATTGCTAGTATAAGCAAGTAACGCTTGAATTTGAGGCGCAATAAGTAAGCTAACAGGTAATAAAAGTTGAATATTATAGTGCCCATAAAAATTTCCGGATTGAATAATAGAGATCTCAATGCTCAGCCAATATATCAAGGCTAATATATAAAAATTTTTATATTCATTACTTAAGCTTTTGTAGTGTTTAATCAACCTATAGCCGCTCATGACTAGAGCATATAAGGTGAGTAGAATTATCAACGATAGCGCCATTGAAACTCCGCCTAGCAGAGTGGATTGAATAACAAATGTAATTTGTTTATCCAGGACTACCAGAGGCGCTTTTTGACTATTAGCAAAACTTAAAGCAGCCTGAATCATCCCCCTGTAAAGCAGGACTAAGTTTTGCGTCCACAAATACGGCACGATGAGGCCACCGATCAGGCAGAGGCTGCCAAGGCTAAAAGCAGAGAACTGAGCAATCTTAGCTTTTAAGGGTATTGCTGTTTGCCGAAAAACTGTGATGAATATGTAGCCGCTCAAGCATATTAAGGTATAGGCTAAATTCAACCTAATCGTAACGGCCGTGGTCATTAAAAATCCAGCTAAAAACAGGCTCAGTACCTTTCGATCAGAAAGCAGTAGAAGAACTGCAACAGACCCCGCCATCGGTAATAATGCCACCTGTTCAGAGAGCACGGCCTGCCCTTTTTCGTTGAGATTAATCAACAAAACTAGGACCAGTCCGGTAATCAGCCCAGTTTGATGGCCCGCAAGTTTTCTAACGCAGAGATAATTCAGGAAAGCAGTCATCGCGACCCAAAGCGAGCCGATTAATCGCACTCCCAGTAGCGATTGAAATCCTGAAATGATCAACAGAGAAAAACAATACCAAAGCCCCGGCGGTTTATTATCCAACCACAGGGTATAGGGTAAGTTGCCGTCTAAAACAGATTGGCCCAGCAGAAAAAATGTGCTTTCATCCCAATCAATATCGGCTCTAAAGAAATAAGGAAATCTTGTTAGAATTGTGACTAACAAGATGACAATAAACGCTTTGAGGGCGTCACGTTTTGACAGCGCTTCACGGAAGCTGGCTAGGGTCATTAGCGATTCAGCGATAGGTCAGTCACCCTGTAGATCTGGCTGTGTTGTTCAAGCCGTGCCAGCTCTACAGAATAATGGCCTATTCTAGAGCAGCGGTTTGCAGCCACTGGGCGATCGCCTCCGCCAACCCTGCTGCCAGCTCAGCCTGAGCATCGGGGTCAGTAATCCACTCAAACTCATAGGGATTAATCATAAAGCCCAGTTCCAACAGGACGGCGGGAGCGACGGTGGGTCGAGTCAGCGCTAAGTTGTTCCAATAGACGCCGTAGGAAGGGCGATCGAGCTCGCGCACTAGATAGTTATGCAAATGTTCTGACAGGTCATGAGCCTGGGCGTGATACCAAAACATGCCGATTCCCGCCGTATTCAGCGCATCGCCAGCATCGGGCAGGGCGTTGTAGTGGATGCTGAGGGCCAAAGTGGGCTCTACCTGAGCGATCTGCTCGATGCGATCGCGGAGGGACAGATCTTGGTCCACTTCGCGGGTCATTACGACCACCGCGCCCCGAGCTTCTAACTCATCTCGCAGCAGTTTTGAAACCAGCAAATTGACAGCCTTTTCGGGATAGCCGTTGGGACCGCGAGCGCCTAAATCCTCCTCGCCACCGTGCCCCGGATCAAGCAGGATAGTAGTTCCTGCCAGTGAGTTATCCACCAGCGCGGGCGGATGCCGCAGGGACAGCACCAGCGTGGTGCCTTCATAACGGACTTTATATCCCCACTGCTGCGCTGTGCGGAATTGAAAGCGAAACTGGGCGCGATCAGGCAAAATCGGCTGCCAGTCGAGCCGCTGCACTACGGGATCAACATCAAAGTAAATCGTGTCGGTTTGGGGAGTGGTGTTGTAAAGCGTCAGCGTCAGCGTGTCGGCAGTTTGGTCAATGGCAATGGGCACGGTGGCGTTTAGCGGAAATCTCACTTCCGTCCAACCGGAAATCTGCTCGGAGGTGACGCTACGCATAATGGCGCGAGGGGGAGCAGTCGCAGTAGTTACACTCGTTTCAGAGGCCCGAATCCAGCCGCCGTAGTCGAGCCGCAGCCAGTCGCCTTCCGTGGCAGTGACGGCCGCTCGGGTGCCGGTGGGCAGCGGGGTAATCCGCGAATAGTTAGTGCTGGGGCCAGTGCGAGCCGCCCCCGACCATTCAATCACTTCGGCGACCTGAAAACCGGTTGATGAGGCGCGGTCAATGGTGCCGGGGGCCACTGCGGTTTGGGGGCGATCGCCCGCCGCCAATACATACGTGGGGGCGCCCAGCGACCCCGTAGTCGGCATCACCGTACAGCCTTCATAGGCGGTGGCAGTCAGGGGCACGGGCTCATTTTGCGAGGTCAGTACTGCAAAGTTGGGAGGCAAGGCAACGGCGGCGGGTTGAGGGGCCAGGGGAATAGTCTGATTGGCCCAGTTGACCGCAATCTCGGCATCGGCCATTGCCTGTAACCCAAAGCAAATGAGCTCTCCAGGCGCGCGGGTCAAATCCACCTGGGGCATCAGCGAGTCGGGAACGAACCAGCTGCCGGTGGGCACGGTCGGCGTGGCGGAGATGCGGGTAATGGAAACCGTGAGGGTGTCGTCCCCCTGAGAAAGAGTGACGGTATTTTCCCCCATTGCCAAGGGGATAGAGGGGGCGAAGTGACCGGACTCGCTACGGTCGGCAATGGGGCTGCCGTTGACCAACACCGGCTCGCTGGGGTCGCCGGTGCCAATGAGGAAAATGCGATCGCTCGTCGTCTGGTGCTCTGCTGGCGGATAGGCTAAAAACAAAGGGGAATCGGCGATCGCGGTGGGCATCAGGGCTAGACTACTTAGCGTTCCGAGGCTAACTGACCAGAGAGACAGAGACTTCATCGGCGTTTAGGGTGGGCTTTCTCAACGAGAATAAGTCTACGGTTTCGCGGCCACTAACTCGCAATTCTCATTTTGAAATACTCGTCGTTGTGCCATAACTGAGACGAGCTATGAGTACTAATGAGTTGACGGGACTGGATGAACCCTGACCTCAGTCGCAATACTGAAATGTGACATGGGCATGGCTGAGTAATGAGTGAGTGGGAGTGAGTGATTGCAGATGGTAGGAGCGCATGACATGAAAGGAGAACCGAGGCTACAGCGCATTACCCCAGACGATTTACCTAACCTACTGACACAGCTTGACAATAAGCAAACAACTGAGCTGGCTTTGGTCGGGCCAAGCGTGATGCCAATCGATTTGCTCGATATGTGGCCTGAGAAATTTCAGGGACATGCTGTGTATCAACTGACTGAGGAGCTGTCTGGGCTACCTCAAGAATTGTTTCGCCTAGATTGTCTGCAAACACTCACACTGCAGTCACTCGCACTAGCAGACGCAGATGTTACCGCAGTAGCGGAAAACCTGGGGCAACTCACCTCGCTTGATCTGGCAGAGAATCAAATAGGTGAGGCTGGGGCTCAAGCAATTGCAAAGCATCTCGGTCAGCTCACCTTCCTCAACCTGGCAAATAACCAGGTGGGCAATGCCGGAACACAAGAAATTGCCCAACACCTTAGTCAGCTCAACACACTCGATCTGAGCAGCAATGGAATAAGTGAAGTTGGCGCTCAGGCTATTGCGGAATACCTTGGTCAACTAACTTTCCTAAACATATGGAGCAACCAAGTAGGTGATGTTGGAATTCAGGCAATTGCTAAACATCTCAGACAATTAACCGTACTGCATGCGTGGGGTAATAAGCTTGGCAAGGCCGGGATAAAGGCAATTGTAAAATGCCTCGACGAACTCACCTGTCTCAATCTGGGTAGTACACAGGTAGGTGATGTTGGAGCACGAACGATTGCCGAACACCTTGGCCAACTTCAAGAGCTATTTCTTTGGGATAGTGAAGTTGGTGATGCTGGCGTTGTCGCGATCGGACAGCATCTGCTCGGTCTCAAAAAGCTGGTTCTACATTCAAACGAACGGGTCACAACAGTTGCTCCTTTGGCACATTTACCACTCTCGGAATTGAGTATTTCGCGGACCAATGTGACGGATTTGTCGCCCTTGAAGTCCCTGATCTTGAATGAGTTACCGGTTCAATGGTCTGACCACCCGCAGCAAGGAGCAGGCATTTATGTGGAAGACTGTCCGCTAACCCATCCGTCACCGGAAATCGCCCTGCAGGGACCGGAGGCAGTGCTCAACTACTTCCGGGAACTCGAAGCCCAGGGGGTAGACCGACTGTTTGAGGCCAAGCTGCTGATCGTCGGCGAGGGCGGGGCGGGCAAGACCAGCCTGCTGCGCCGCCTGTTTTTGCCTGACCTGGGCCTGCCTGCCGAAGACGAAACCACGCGCGGCATCGATATCCACCGCCATGAGTTCCCGATGGCCGACGGGCGTACCTTCCGGCTCAACACCTGGGACTTCGGCGGCCAGCAGATCTATCACGCCACCCACCAGTTCTTTCTCACTAAGCGCTCCCTGTACGTGCTGGTGGACGACACGAGGAGCGATCATAAATCCATCCATGACGAGGGCTTTAAGTTCTGGCTCGAGGTGGTCGAAACCCTCAGCGAAAGCAGCCCCCTGCTGATCTTTCAGAATGAGAAAGGCGGGCGCAGCAAGCAGATTGACCAGCCGGGGATTAAAGGCCGCTTTCCCAATGTGCAGAAGATCTGTGCTGGCAACCTGGAACAGCCTGATGCAGCAGGCAACCTGCGTCAGGCCATTGAGTACTTTGTGCAGCGGTTGCCCCACATCGGCGAAGACGTGCCGGCCAAGTGGGTGGCGATCCGCGATGACGTCAAGCAATTGGCCCAGTCCCAGCCCTACATTTCCCTCAGCGAGTACTTTGAGGTCTACAAACGCCACCTCGACTTCGATCGCGACAAAGCCCTGAAGCTGAGCCAGTACCTGCACGACCTGGGGGTGTTCCTGCACTTTCAGCGCCCCCGCGAGCTGATACGCACGGTGTTTCTGCAAAACCAGTGGGTGACCGACGCCGTGTTCCACATCCTCGATGACGAAGCGGTGAAAGCCAAGTTGGGCCGGTTTACCCTGGCGGATTGCGATCGGCTGTGGGCGGAGCAGGGCTATGCCGATAAAGAGGTAGAGCTACGGGCCCTGATGGTGCGCTTTGAGCTGTGTTATCGCCTGCCGGATCGAGCCGAGGAGACCTGGCTGGTGCCCCAACACCTGTCGCCCTCCCAGCCAACCGAGCTGAACGAATGGGCCGCCATTGGCGATTTGCTGCTGACCTATCGCTACGAGTTTCTGCCCCGGGGTCTGGTCAGCCGCCTGATCGTGCGGATGCACCGCTTCGTCCAACAGCCGGATCTCTGCTGGTCGCGCGGGGCCCTGTTTCAGTATGGCGAAACTCAGGTGCTGGTGGAAACGACCGTGCGGGGGAATGAAATCGTCCTCCGCAGCCGGGGTCCCGAAAAGAAGGCACTGCTCAGCGTCATCGCCAGCGACCTAGACGCCCTGAACGACAGCTTTCAGGGCCTCAAAGACAAAGTTCATAAGTGGGTGCCGTGCAACTGCCATACCTGTGTAAGCCTGACCGCCCCCGCCCTGTATTTGCAGAAGGATCTGATCGATCGAAAGAAACGAGGCAAACGCACCATCGAGTGTCCCAAACCGCCGGATTACCATGACGTCGACGTCGTGGCCCTGCTCGACGGCATGAACCTGGAACAGTGGTTCGAGCAGGCCGGTCAAGCGCTGTCGCCGGAACCCGGCGAAACTACCGTATGCGAAGATTTAGAGTCACCGGAGCCGGAGCGTCCCATCAACGAAAAAACGATTCGCATCTTCCTGGCCTCATCCGCCGAGCTGCGGGACGACCGAGACAAGTTCGATCTGTATTTCCGTCAACAGAACGATCGCCTGCGCAAGCAGGGCGTCTACCTAGAGATCGTCCGCTGGGAAAACTTTCTCGACGCCATGTCAACCACGCGCCTGCAGGATGAGTACAACCAAGCCATCCGCCACTGCGACATCTTTGTCAGCCTGTTCAAAACCAAGACCGGCAAATACACCGCAGAAGAATTTGACGTGGCTCACCATACCTTCCAGGCCACCGGCAAGCCGCTGATCTACACCTATTTTCAAAAGACCACGGTTTCCACTAGCGCCAGCAACCGCGCCGCGCTGATGTCCCTCTGGGACTTCCAAAGTAAGCTCAGCGACCTCGGCCATTTCTACACAGAGTATGAATCAACTGACGGCTTACAGAAACACTTTAAAGATCAGCTCGACAAGCTCCAGGACGAAGGCCGATTGTGAGGGCGGCTCTCCGCTGCCAAACGTCATTCACCAGCGCGTCGTGATCGCCCGCAACACCAGAGACTCCAAGATGCGATCGCTGCATCCCGTCGAGATGGCAAGGCGATCGTATTTCAACTTTGTCATAAATTTTTCAGTATTCCTGCAAGCGATTGGAGCAGTGGGCCTCACTTTCCTCAGGCGGCGACTTCAACATAAGCAGAGGTGGTTGCTGGGTTGGGAATTTCTAGCCCTTCGAGCCTTAAACCTTCTACGTGAAACGCGATCGCCTCACGCATATTGTTTGCCACCTCCTCCTGCGACGCTCCCGTTGAAACACAGCCGGGTAAATCGGGAGAGTAAGCGGAATAGCCAGTTTCAGTAGGTTCAATCACAATAAGGTACTTTGTCATGGCCGCAAACCTGCTTGTTTCAAAATGCTATTGAGTGTCCTTATCGCCAAATCATCGCTTAATTTACCTGGAACTGTCACTAATCCTGTTTTTTCACCATGCTTATATTGCCGATGACTGCCTCGGGTACGGGCTAAATACCAACCGTCCTGCTCGATGAGTTTGATAACTTCCTTAACCTTCATCCTGACGCATTCGTCAGATACTGCTCATCAGATACATTCATCGATGCTTGAGCTAGCTGGAAGCTTACCGGATAGGGTGGGGCGCGATCGCCATTCGTTACGCTGCTCGCAAAAATTACGAAGAGTCTTTCATTTATCACGCCGCTGTTAAAAATTATGGTGCGGCAAAAGCTCATCATCAGGCGAGAACTGTCGTGCAGCGCTGACATGGCCGATAACTCCGCGACGTGAATTGGCAGGGCTGTGGCAAAATTAGTGGATTGAAATTTAACGGGACGTGGCGATCGCTCCGGGCAGTTGGGTGAGGAGAGGGAACGCGATCGCGATAGGGCACTGAAATAGGGGGAATATGGCTAAGTTTGTCTTTGTCACCGGTGGCGTGGTTTCCAGCATTGGAAAGGGTATCGCCGCCGCTAGTTTGGGGCGCTTGCTCAAATCGCGCGGCTATTCGGTTTCTATCTTGAAACTCGACCCCTATATCAACGTTGATCCCGGCACTATGAGCCCTTTTCAGCATGGCGAAGTGTTTGTCACAGAAGATGGCGCCGAAACCGACCTCGACTTGGGCCACTATGAACGCTTTACCGACACCGCCATGTCGCGCCTCAACAGCGTGACTACCGGCTCCATTTATCAGGCGGTGATCAACAAAGAACGACGGGGTGACTATGAAGGGGGCACCGTACAGGTGATTCCCCACGTGACCAACGAAATTAAAGAGCGGATTCATCGGGTCGCCCGCAATACTAATCCCGACGTGGTGATTACAGAAATTGGCGGCACCGTCGGCGACATTGAATCGCTGCCCTTTCTAGAGGCAATTCGCCAGTTTCGCAAAGATGTGGGCCGCAACGACGTCATTTATATGCATGTGACCCTGGTGCCTTACATTGCGGCGGCGGGGGAAGTGAAGACTAAGCCCACCCAGCATTCGGTCAAGGAGTTACGCTCCATCGGCATTCAGCCTGACATTTTAGTGTGTCGTTCGGAAAAGCCTCTGCCCTACAGCATTAAAGAAAAAATTTCGGAATTCTGTAACGTCCCGGCAAATTGTGTTATCACAACCCACGACGTCAGCAGTATTTACGAAGTGCCGCTGATGGTGGAAGAAGAAGGGCTAGCGCATCAAGTGCTCGACATTTTTGGTATGGAGCAGCGGGAACCCAATCTGACCCACTGGCAGGCCATTGTCGACGGCATGAACAACACTTACCGCGACGTCGAGATTGCCATTGTGGGCAAGTATGTAAGTTTGAATGATGCCTACAAATCGGTAGCCGAGGCGCTGCAGCACGCGGCGATCGCCACTCAAGCGACCCTGAAAATTCGCTGGATCAACTCTGAAGATTTGGAAGTTCAATCGCCTGAAAGCCTGCTAGCCGGCATTAATGGAGTCGTGGTGCCCGGCGGCTTTGGCACTCGCGGCGTCGATGGCAAGGTGCGCACAATTAAATATGTGCGCGAAAATCATATTCCCTTTTTGGGCCTGTGTTTGGGAATGCAGTGCTCAGTAGTCGAATGGGCTCGCAACGTTGCCCATTTAGAAAATTCCAACAGCTCTGAAATTGACCCTGAGACATCTAACCCGGTGATTAGTCTGCTGCCAGAGCAGCAGGACGTGGTGGATCTGGGCGGCACCATGCGGCTGGGTCTTTATCCCTGTCGCATTACCCCCAACACCCTGGCCAGCCGCCTTTATCAAGAAGAAGTGATTTATGAACGACACCGCCACCGTTACGAATTCAATAATGCCTATCGACATCTTTTTTCAGAATCGGGATATGTGATTAGCGGCACCTCGCCCGATGGTCGCTTAGTGGAAATGATTGAATATCCCCAACATCCTTTCTTTATTGCCAGCCAGTTTCATCCAGAGTTTCAGTCTCGTCCGAGCTCGCCGCATCCGCTATTTTTAGGCTTTATGCAAGTAGCCTGCGGTTCGCTAAAAGCTGACGCAGTCGTCCCCATGCTGACGACGGACAGTGTCGTAGCCGCGAACTGATATGGCTGTGACCGATTCTCCCAAGCTACCTGACGTGCAGGCAGCGCGATCGCGCATTGCCCTTCATATTCGGCAAACGCCCACCGTCCCCGCGATCGCGATCAAAACGCCGCTGACGGGCTGTAATCATCTCTGGCTGAAACTGGAGTGCCTGCAGGTGACGGGCTCCTTCAAAGCCCGCGGCGCCGTGAACAAACTGCTGTCGCTGCCGCCAGACACCCTGCAGCGGGGAGTGATTACCGCTTCAGGCGGCAATCATGGTTTAGCAGTAGCCTATGCCGCCTGGATTGCCCAGGTGCCCGCGACGATTTATCTGCCCCACAACACTCCCGAGACCAAAGCTGAAAAACTGCGCCAGTGGGGCGCTACCGTCGTGCGGGAAGGAGCCGTCTGGGATGATGCTAACCAAGCGGCCCAAGCCCATCGCGATCGCGATGGCCTAGCCTACCTGCATCCCTTTGCCGATTCCCAAGTGATTGCTGGTCAAGGCACTATTGCCCTCGAAATCCTCGAAACCCTGCCCGAAGTTGACACCTTGGTGGTTTCTATTGGCGGTGGTGGACTGATCGGCGGCATGAGCTTGGCCGTCAAAGCCCTGCGGCCTGATCTCAAAATCATCGGCGTTGAAGCGATTCGCGCTCCCACCCTGTACCACAGCCTGCACGCTGGCCAAATCATCGAATTGGGAAGCGTCACCACCCGAGCCAATACCTTGGCCCCGCGCAAGACTGAACCCATCAATTTCGACATTATTCAGACTTGCGTCGACGATGTCGTGTTGGTCTCTGATGAACAGATGCAGCTCGCTGCTCAATGGCTCTGGTTTGAACTGGGCATTGCCGCTGAGCTCAGCGGTGCCGCCGCGATCGCGGCTCTACAAAGCCGCGCCTATTGCCCGCACACCCAAGAGCGAGTCTGCACCCTGATTTGTGGAGCCGGCACAGACGGCATTGCTTGATCCACATCCAAAGCTGTTGGCCTTAAATAGCTTTTGCCGGCTCTACAGTCACTAAAAGTTATAATCATGGGCATGCTCTGAAACCATAAAAAGCTCCCTAATGCAAACAACTTATCGCCTGAACGCCAGTGAACTTGACGAAAAGTTTCTTGAAGGATTAAAAGCAACCTTTCAGGGACAAGAGATAGAAATTATTGTCTATGCTTTAGATGAAACTGAATATTTGCTTGATTCTCCTGCGAATCGGGAAAGATTGTTCGCTGCCAAGGCTAATATTGAGCAAGGTAAAAACCAGGTTGCAATGGAGTTTGAAGACCTGGGATGAAACGGCAAATTGACTTCGAAGCCTCTGCATTTGAAGACTTCAATCAATGGGCAAGCCTCAACAAAAAGCTCTATCGCAAAATCATCAATCTCATCAAAGATATTGATCGGTCACCATTTTCTGGTCTGGGCAAACCGGAACCACTCAGACATGAATTAAAAGGGTATTGGTCAAGGCGTATTGATGATGAACATCGTTTAGTTTACAGAGTGACCGATAGAGCAATTCTTATCATTGCCTGTAGATATCACTACACTTAAACATCCCTTGAAGGATTAATTTCATTTAGATAAGTAGAAGCTGTTGCACCGTCGGCCAAACCAGAAATTATCTAAGTTGAATTCTATTTTTCTCTCGACTGAACAGCTTATTTGCATACTGGAACTCGAGCAGCTTGGCTTTTCTCATATCAAAAACTAAGGGCAAGCAGCACATCATTCTGGAAACATCGTAGGGATGCGTGACAAGTTAGAGTGCTCAATATTCGCCACGGATGACCTGCTTCATTTCCCGAACGGCTCGTTCCATGCCCACTAGGGCCGCGCGGCTGACAATAGTGTGGCCAATATTGAGTTCTTCCATGCCGGCAATCTCAGCAATCGGATAGGTGTTTTGATAAGTCAGGCCATGGCCAGCATTGACTCGCAATCCGGCGGCGATCGCCTTCTGCGTACCCACTTGCAAAAAATTTAGCTCTTCCGCCCGCTCCGCAGCATCTTGGGCTTCGGCATAGCGACCCGTATGCAGCTCCACAAACTTAGCCGTGGTGTTCTTGGAGGCGGCAATTTGCTCAGGCTCCGCGTCAATAAATAAGCTGACGGGAATTCCCGCTCCCTGCAGGGTGGCCACAACTTGAGTAACGCGATCGCACTGTCCAGCGACATCCAATCCGCCTTCAGTCGTGACTTCTTCGCGTTTCTCCGGCACCAGGGTGACATAATCCGGCTTAATATCGAGGGCAATATCCACCATTTCCGAAGTGGCCGCCATCTCCAGATTGAGATGAGTCCGCACGGTCTGCCGCAGCAGCCGCACGTCCCGTTCCTGGATATGGCGACGATCTTCTCGCAGGTGAACGGTGATGCCATCGGCTCCAGCCAGTTCTGCCAGCACGGCTGCTGCCACCGGGTCAGGTTCGACAGTGCGGCGCGCTTGGCGAATAGTAGCGATATGGTCGATATTGACGCCCAGTGTCGGCACGGATTCTTTCCCCTTAACGTGTAGGCTTCGTAGGCTTAATTTACAGACGACTTTTCGATTGTAGTCAAGAATGAATTCTGACCGGTATTAGGGTGCTTCACCAGCGTGATAGGAGCTGCGCACCAAAGGCCCCGAGCGGACGTGAGCAAAGCCCAGCGATCGCGCGATTTCTCCTAAATGCGCAAATTCTTCGGGAGTCCAATATTTTTGGACCGGCAGATGAGCTAGCGAAGGCCGCATATATTGACCAAGCGTCAGGCGATCGCAGTCTACTGACCGCAAATCCTTAAGAGTTTCAATGATTTCAGTCTCGCTTTCGCCATGGCCCAGCATCAGCCCTGATTTAGTGGGAATATCTGGATTTACCGCTTTGACACTGCGCAACACCGCTAGCGAGCGGTCATAGCAGCCGCCACGGCGCACCGGATTTTGTAGACGCGGCACCGTTTCAACATTGTGGTTATAGCAGGCTGGCCGCGCTCGGGCCACCGTTGTCACCCGCTGATGCTGCTGCAAAGCACCATTTTTGCCCCCCCAAAAGTCAGGGGTCAGCACTTCAATCTGAGTGTCGGGAGCGCGATCGCGAATTGCCTGCATCGTTTTCACAAACCAGCCCGCCCCTTTATCCGGTAAATCATCCCGCGCGACAGAGGTCAGCACGACATACTTCAGTCCTAGCAGCACCACCGATTCAGCGACTTTCATCGGCTCCTCAGCATCCAGCGGCATGGGCGCATGCTCTTTATCGACCTGACAAAAGGCGCAGGCACGGGTGCAGGTTGGTCCCATCAGTAAAAAGGAGGCCGTCTCGTTGCGATAGCACTCACCCCGATTGGGACAGCGACCTTCTTCACAAATTGTGTGAATACCCCGCTGTTTAATGATGCGCTGCACGGTCGATAGGTCGCTTGCCCGGCCAATGGAGGGGCGCAACCAAGACGGCAAATTAATGAGCTCAGGAGGAGAAGTTGGCATATTTGAAACACAAAGAACAGAGAGCAAAAATGCAGGATAGTGGCCGCGGCTCCCCAGTGAGCCAGCACCGACTCATCGGACAGCCTAACCATTCAACCAAGTAGGGTAGCGTAACGATGGTCGGCATACAGCCTTAAAGCGGACCGCTGTCATAGCTGACATCGACCCCACCGGCTTGATTTTTAGATATGCTCCATCTTCATCATCACGAAAGATAGCGCTAGTTACAATGGGGAACTCTAGAGGCTACCATCAGCTATTGAGTCATACCAGTGCTTAATTTACCGGCAATTGACTAACTCGTTGACCGCTACACTTTTCCCGTGATCCCATTCCCGATGCAAAAAACTTCGTTAGTATTTGCTGTACACAGCTCATTGCTTCAGCTATAAAATCTTCTGGAGAATGGGGATTGCCCTTGTTACGCTATTGAATGGCAGTAATTGGTGAATTGTCGCATGGGGCAGCGATCGCACACCAAGCCTATTGTTCACTGATTGCATCTTTAACCGCATAGGAGTCAACCGTGGCAACGCATAAAATTCTGGTGATTGATGACAGTCGCGTGATTCGCATGCGCGTCCGAGATATGTTGCCTCAGGGGAATTTTGAGGTCTTGGAAGCGAAAGATGGGGTTGAAGGTCTCAACGCCATTCGCGACCAGCGGCCCAATCTCATTATGCTGGACTTTTTGCTGCCGCGACTGAGCGGCTGGGAAGTTTTTCAAGAAGTACAGGCACAGCCAGAACTGCAGCGGATTCCGCTGGTGCTGATGTCGGGGCGGAAGGAAGAAGTAACCGAGAAAATTACGGAACCTTTCGAGTTTTTTGAGTTTATTCAAAAGCCCTTCGAGCAAAAAGAACTTATTGAGGCCATCAAAAAGGCGATGGCTAAAGCACGTAAGCCGCGACCCACAGCGGCTTCCGCCACGGCAGCTCCAGCGGCAGGCGGGGGCGACGCTGAGGTGCAGGCATTGAAGGCGAAGGTTGCCAAACTTGAAGCAGAAGTGGCGCAACTCAAAACGCAAACTGGCAAGATTTTGGCGTTTATCAAACAAAAGCTGCGGTAAAGTTTAGCCTCAAATAATCGCCTATTGGAATGGCGACTTTAATGCATTCCGGTTCTTTAAAAACTAAAAGCCAGCGTGAGTAGAATGCTCACGCTGGCTTTCAACTTGTGACGCTATTCAATTGAATACGGCTAAGTCTGGCCTAAGCGACCTCAGTGTACTGTGTGCCATTGCCGTTACGGTAACCATTGCCATTGCTGCTAGCACTGTGATCTGCGATCGCTGCCGCGTCATCAAATTTCTGCTGGTCAAAGAAGTAGACTGAGCGGATGGGATATGGAATGCTGTAGTCAGCCTGGTCACAAGCAGACTTAAGCGCCATCATCATTTGAGTCTGCGTACGACGCACGACCACCTTAGTCGGACGAGTCCAATAGCGCACTACAAAATTAATTGAGCTGTCGCCAAAGCCAACGATGTCCACCTCCACCTTCGGCTCATCGAGTACGCCGTCGACTCCTGTTGCTGCTTTCAGCAGAACTTCGCGAGCTTCCGACAGCGGCGTATTGTAATCTAAACCGATGGCCAAATCTGTGCGTCGCTTTGAATCTTCCGTCAAAACCTCAATGGGATTGGTGAAAACCACCGAGTTTGGAATTACAATCCTTTCGCCTTGATACGTTCTGATCTTGGTGGAACGGATGGTGATGTCATCAACCGTACCCTCATAGTCACTGACAATCACCTGATCACCCACCTGAAAAGGCTGATTTAGCAGCAGCAATATACCAGCCAAAAAGTTCTTGAAAATGTCTTGGAAGGCAAAACCCACAGCCACGGAACTAAGACCCAGCAGAGCAACAATGTCGCCCAGCCCCAGGTTAGGAAACAGCAAAATACACGCCAGCAAAATGCCTGCAACCCAGAGGGTAACCGTTGCCGCCTGAACGGCTAGTAGCTGCAGTGAAAAATTCGAGGTGCAGCGTTCAACAACAGAGCGAGTCAATCGTCTGACAGGCCGAACAGCATAGGGAATCAAGCAAACAATCACGATCGCCGCTAGTAAAGCCGGCAGCGACTGCACAACCCCCCCAAGCAGATCGAGCGAGCTGGTTTGAATTTTTTCTAGAACCGCAGACATAAAACTTCGCCAATATGCATCAAACAAAATAATTGTCACAACTGTAGCTGTCGGTAAAGTTATATTGCATCTGTCTAGGGTCAGGTCATTGATATGCCGCTTCCAAAGACTCAGGGGTGACTCGGTGTGCGTAGGGCGCGTGGTAACAAGATATGCGGTCGCAGGCGGACCTACTGTGTAGCAACGCAACGGCACCAATGGAAAGTTCAGGTAACAAGATTAATCAACAAAGGCTACCCGAAAAAAGGCAGCTTGCCGGTTTTTGCGGCATTTTCCAGCGGCTTGGTCGAGTAGCATGGTCGTCTTTGAGACACAAAATCTTTAAAATACAGAGTGAATATTAATTGAGCTTGACTGTGACGGTTACTCCTCTGCCTACGACTGCCGATCCGGCTGATGTACTAAAAACTGCGATCGCCTCTCTTGATTTACCGGCTGATTGGGTCGGTATCCGAGCTACCCGTGAAGAGCATGTTTATCGATCGCAGCGAGATGGTCATCCAGAGGGCAACCGGCGATCGCAGCAGCAAGGGGCCATGGTGGAGGTGCTGGTCAGCGGGCAAATGGGCTATGCGGCCACTAATCATCTGACTATTGAGGGACTGCGGCAGGCGGCGCAGCAAGCCTTTCAACAAGCGCAGGCAGCGGCTCCCTGGCGTATTCACACGTTTGTGCCTGACATTCGTCCTGCAGCCATGGGTATTTATCACACGTTTGTGGAAAAGCCCTTCAGAACTCTGACCGCCGCCCATGCCCATGAGCTGCTGTCGCGCATTTGTCATGGTCTAAAAGTCTCTGATCAAATCGTGCAGGCCAGCGCCGGCATCACGGCTAAGGAAGTTGAGGTCTGGTTGGCGAGCAGCAGTGGCAGCCAGGTACACCAGCGATTCTCTTTGTTTACTCCCACCTATGCAGCAACAGCTCAGGATGGCCCCATTGTGCAAACCCGCAGCAATAACGGTCGCGGGCACAGCTATCAGGCAGGTTGGGAATTTTTCGACCTGGGTGACGAACTGTGGGAATCAGTAAATCGCATTGGTGAACAAGCAGTTGAGCTGTTGACGGCAGCGGAATGTCCAGAAATGACGACAACGCTAGTGCTGGCTCCAGATCAAATGATGCTGCAGATTCACGAAAGCATCGGCCACCCGCTAGAGCTTGATCGCATTTTGGGCGATGAGCGTAACTACGCGGGCGGCAGCTTTGTGAAACCCAGCGACTTTGGCCAGCTGCAATACGGCTCAGAACGACTGAATGTGACATTTGATCCCACCGTCGATCAAGAATTCGCTAGCTACGCCTTCGACGACACTGGCGTTGCCGCCGAGCGCCAGTATTTGATTCGCGACGGCATTCTGCAGCGGGGACTGGGCAGCGGCGAAAGTCAGGCCCGGCTGAACATACCGGGAGTCGCCTGTGCCCGGGCCACCTCTTGGGATCGACCGCCAATCGACCGCATGGCCAATATCAATGTAGAGCCCGGCGATCGCACCTTCGGCCAAATCATTGGCTCTATCGCCGACGGCGTTTACATGGAAGCCAACCGTTCCTGGTCCATTGATGACCAGCGGTTCAAATTTCAGTTTGGCTGCGAATACGCCAAACGCATTCGTAATGGTCAGCTAGCAGAAACCGTGCGCAATCCCAACTATCGGGCAACCACGCCACAGTTTTGGGGCAGTTTGGCTCAGGTGGGCGATCGCTCAACTTGGCAAGTGTTTGGCACGCCGTTTTGCGGCAAAGGTGAACCCAACCAAATTATTCGGGTAGGCCATGGCTCTCCCGTTTGTGCCTTCGATGGCATCGAGGTATTTGGCGGAGTGGGTTAATGTTCGTCGAGGCTTGTCATCAGTTAATGCCAGAAGCCTGACAGAATCAGCCTGATTGCGCCTGTCCTCATTGCCCAATTCGAGGGGCCAAAGTCCCCGCTATCAAAGCATTGGAACTATAGATAATGACAGCCCCCAAGGAAACGACCTTTAATCAATTAATGGATGCGCTGCTGCCGCAGCTAGCGGAGTCAGAAGCGATAAAAGTCAGCTTGGTGGCCGAAGCAAGTCAATTTACTCGCTTCAATCGGGCCAAAGTGCGCCAAACCGGCAATATTGAGAAAGGCTCTCTAACGATGACGCTGATGGGTCAGGGGCGCTCAACCACAGCATCCATTGACTTCACTGGTCAGAAGGAAAATGACTGGCCACGGTTAATGGCAACGCTGACCACGTTACGAGAAGAGCTGCCACAGCTGCCTGAAGATCCCTATCTGGTGATACCCGCCGGCGATGCCCAGAGCCGCGAAGGTTATCCGGGTGAGCTGTTAGACATTGACGCGAGCGCCCCCACCCTACTCGCCCCCATGACGGGACTTGATGCCGTCGGTTTATATGCCGGGGGAAATTCTATCCGGGCCTACGCCGACTCAGCAGGTCAGCGCCACTGGTTCGAAACGGCAACGTTCACCGTTGATTACTCGTTATTCACTGAATCAGGACAGGCCGTGAAGGGCACCTATGCTGGCCGCCAGTGGGATGATGCCGCCTATGGCGACAACCTGGCAGCCGCTAAGACGCTTCTGCAGCAGATGTCACAGTCGCCCAAAAAACTAGAGCGCGGGCAGTATCGCACGTACTTTGCACCCGCCGCCGTCGCCGACCTCATGAGCATGCTGTCATGGGGTGGCATTGGAGAAGCCGCCATTCGGCGCGGCGGCAGTGCGCTGGGACCTCTCCAGCGCGGTGACAAGACGCTGTCCACCTGGGTTAATTTAGTTGAAGATTTTTCCCAAGGCCAGGTGCCGCGCTTTAACCAGTTTGGAGAACTCGCGCCCCTGACCATGCCGCTGATTGCCGAGGGCCAGCTAGAAAACACCCTAGTCAGCGCCCGCACCGCCAAGGAATATGGCATTGCCTCGACCTTTGCCGAGTCGGGAGAATCTTTGCGATCGCCTGTCCTGGGAACGGGCAATCTTGCCGACGACGATATTCTTACCGCCCTTGACACAGGTTTATACGTCTCAAATTTACACTACCTAAACTGGAGCGATCGACCTAACGGTCGGATCACAGGCATGACTCGCTATGCTTGCTTCTGGGTCGAAGCCGGCAAAATCATCGCCCCCATCGAAAATCTGCGCTTTGATGAAAGCCTCTACAACTTTTGGGGAGCAAACTTAATCGACTTGACCCAAACTGCGCAGTTCATTCCCGAAGTTGGCAGCTACAGCTACCGCGACCTCGGCGGCACCCTAGCACCCGGCATGCTCGTCAACAACTTTGCCTACACCCTCTAAGAACCTGATGGGACAGCTTGGTAAGCTGCCTTTGCTCCAGCATTGTGACCTAAAGGTTGGTTGGGCTAAATCTGGCCGTCAGGAATCTGCGCTTAAATAAGCTACCTAAAGCACGAAGTAGCTGTAAGGGTTTGGCAGTGCCAAATCCCAGGACTGGGTACGCTATTTTCAGGCAATTCTCTAGCGCCTAGCTGCAATACCCTGTTCGCGATACTTTGCAGCTCTCACATCTCTCACATTAAAAAATTAAGCTAAGTCCTTTTGTCGGGAAAAATCATTCCCCGGCAAAAGGACTTACAAAATATTGAATCACCAGTTGCTCACCTCACTTGCGCAAATGGTTCAAATGAACTATTCTGCTCGTGAGTCATTTCACCGCTTTATCTATTTGATTTACGGCATCTAGTTTCGTGTCGATGCCTAGCGTATAGCTAAATGGCTCGCCGGCTTATGCCCACGAAACTAGCAATGGCCATAGCCAAGCTTTTGTCATATTGGCGATCGCGAGTGCTATTCATGACCTGTCTACAGGGAACGGTTCGAACGGTTTGCCTTTCGAGAATTAATTGAATCGTTGCTCATAATTTTTATAGAGGTAGAGAAGATGACTGAGTTCACCAGTTATGCACCGAGCACCTTTTGTTGGGTTGACCTGGCAACCACCGATGCCGAAGCAGCCAAGGCCTTTTACACCAAACTATTTAATTGGACTGCCACTGACGTGCCGGCAGGCGAAGCCGGTACATACACCATGCTTGAAAAGAGCGGCAAAAACGTCTGCGCCCTCTATCAAATGCCGCCTGAAATGAAACCGGAGGAAACGCCACCCTACTGGTTAAGCTACGTCTCAGTAAACGACATCGCTGACAGTACCCACAAAGCCCAGGCACTGGGAGGCCAGATTTTACAGCCACCTTGTGAGGTGATGGACTCGGGCCATATGAGCCTAATTCAAGATCCGACAGGAGCGATTTTTGCCCTGTGGCAGCCACAGCAGCACCATGGGGCTGATCTAGCCAATGAGCCGGGCGCGTTCTGCTGGAATGAATTACAAACTAAAGATCTGACTAAGGCCACCAACTTTTATACTCAGCTTTTGGGGTGGAAGACACAACTCACTAAAAATGCCCAAGGCGGCGACTACATTGAATTTCAGATGGATGATAAATCGAGTGCAGGCATGCTTGAAATTCAATCAGATTGGGGCGACGTGCCGCCAAACTGGGTAGTGTACTTTGCTGTCGAAAACTGTGACGCCACTGTGGAAAAAGCTCAGGCTCTGGGCGGACAGATCGAGATGCCACCGATGGACATCGCCAATGTAGGCCGATTTGCCATCCTCCAAGATCCCCAAGGTGCGTATTTCACTGTGATTCAAATCGCCAGCTAGCATCAATGCGGCCAGCCAAGGGGGTCACTCTGTCGCTCCTTTGGCTAGTGCTTTGTCAACCATAAAATAGAGCACGGGTAAACTGCACAATGCTAATGTTTCAGCATTTCGCACTTTACCGATCCAAAACTCTGATCTCATGGCAATTCAAAGTGTGGGTTTAACCGCAGACTTACATCAGTATTTATTGTCGGTTTCTCTACGGGAACATCCCGTGCTGGCAGAACTGCGACAGGTCACAGCAGAGCACGCCAGGGGCAACATGCAAATTGCTCCGGAACAGGGGCAGCTGATGGCCCTATTAGTGAAACTGGCCAAAGCTGAGCAAGCTCTGGAAATTGGCGTATTTACCGGCTACAGCGCTTTAGTGGTGGCCTTGGCGCTACCGCCTAGGGGCAGGTTAGTAGCTTGTGATATCAGTCAGGAGTACGCTGCGATCGCGCAAAAGTTCTGGCAAAAAGCGGGTGTAGCCCACAAAATTGATCTGCGTATTGCGCCGGCAAAAGAGACTTTGCAAGGCATGCTGGACGCGGGCGATCGCGATCGCTTTGACTTTGCCTTTATTGACGCTGATAAAAGTAACTATGACACTTACTATGAGCAAGCTTTGCAGCTAGTGCGCCCTGGAGGCCTAATCGTGATTGACAACGTGCTTTGGTACGGACGAGTGGCCGATGAAACAGTTGGCGACAATCGGACGCAAAAAATCCGGGCGCTAAATCGCAAACTACTGCAGGACGATCGCATTGATCTGAGCCTTATGCCAGTCGGCGATGGCCTAACGCTAGCCCTTAAACGATGAAGTAGCGGGTCAAGCTTTAAGGCATCAGGATCAAAACATCCGTGAGGGACCAGCAATTAAATAACCCACCTAAAACACAAATTGGCTGTCAGGATTTGGCAATGCCAAACGGCAACGACTGGGTAAGCCATTTTCGAGCAACTCCCTTAGCTCAGGATCTGTGGCCGAGAATAAATCGGAAAATCCGCTACCAAATCGTTGGAAAGCGCGTTTATTTACCGACTATCAAGACTTAGTGGGTCACCGCCTGCTGACTGCTATACATCGCTCGTAACACTAAGGCCGGATCAACCCAATTTTCTGCATACTTGAGCCCCCAGTGCAGGTGTGGCCCAGTCGTGCGCCCCGTCATCCCAATCCGGCCAATGCGCGTGCCCGTATCGACAAGCTGACCCTGGCGAATTCGCAGACCGCCAGCCGCATCAACCATATAGCGATCGCTGCCTTCGCGCACCACATGACCTTGCATATGGCAGTAAATGTGCATCCAATTGCCCGACTGCACCACCACCGAAGTGCCGCAAGAACTGTCGTCAGATACTTCGATGACTTGCCCGCCCCACCAACTGCGGATATAGCTGCCAGCGGGAGCGGCCATATCTAATCCGTAGTGAAATCGCCGCCCGTTGCCGTAAGGGTCAGAACGATAGCCAAAGGGTGAGGTGTAGGCTTGAAAATTTTCAACCGGGAAGGAAGCATGATGCCACTGAGTGTCCGCAAAAGCGGCATCAACAGCTTGCGCCGGATCGACATATCCAGTTGGCCAACAAACAACCGCAGCAGCTGTAATGACCACCCAGAAAAGCCTAAAACGTGATCTCCACAATCGCGTTTTCTCGATCAACGGGGAGCAGACAAGTCGCCCAAAATACATCCAACGCTTCATAGCTCAGACCTGAACCGGTATCAACGACGAAAATGCAGAAATGACCGCAGCACGAAACTTACGACGATCAAGAATAGCCCAGCTTAAGGAAAAAAGGACGCTTAAAATAGTGTCACAATTTATAGCGACCAATGGCTAATTGCAATAGGCAAGGAAAAACAAACTATGTTGGTTAAACTTTTTAAGCCAGTAGGGAAGAGAGAGTGAACACGAACGGTTCGTCCATACGAATAAAAGTCTGCCCAGAGAGTTTGCACACTATAACAGGGTGATGGGTGTCTACATCTTTGAACACAAATTATCTAATCCCTGATTCCTTTTCTCCATTCCCCATGCTTAGGTCGGCATTTCGAGTTCTGAGCACCCATAAGTACTGTTCAATCGTGTACTTTTATTTCATAATTAGGCTGGCTGGAAGTTGTTCGTCAAAATTAGCTTCACTGCCTTGTTTCAGCGATTTCAGAAAGCTATGCCTTTGCCACAATCTCACCTCAATGTTGAGCCTTCAGAAAAGGTATTAGCTCTGCGCCACAGGCGGCGATCGCAGCACCAAAAAGCCTTGCGATCAGCGCGGTTTCGATCGTTAGGCTGGGAATTAACAGGCCGTCTCACCGTGAATCTGACGCTAACCCTAGTGGCCCTGGCAGCTTTGGTCAAGCTAGTGCCTTACTATCAAACCCAGCGCCAAGTCTTACATGAATTGGACACCTCAATTACTACGCTGTCGGCTCATAATAGGCGGCTGCGCATCGACTTTGCTCGCTATTTTGACCCGGCCCGAGCTAGCCAAATTTTGCAAGAAAACGGGACCCAAAATTCTGATCATCGGATTCCCATTGTCTGGGTTGACTCCGGCAGTGATGCGTCGATTGATGCTAATAGTGATCTGTCGACAGTTGTCGAATCAGATTTGGCCGGCTCAGCCAGTCATGAAGATCCGGCCTTAAAAACCACACCTGAATCGCCCCATTGATTATTCGCCCTCAGGCTGAGGCAGTTGAATATCAGCTTGGTGCTCGCAGCTAAACCCTTGCTGACGCCACTGCGCTAAGTCCACAGAAGGGAGGGGAAATACCGTCGGGCATCTTAACTGATAGAGCTGACTAAAGACCGCCCAGCCTAGCGATCGCGTAATGTCCAATACGGTTTTCAGAGGATTTTCCACATTTGCCGGCACGCCAATTTCTTCCACCAGCTGCATTTCCACCCAGATACCGTGACTGCCGAGCAAGATGCGAGCTAACCAGGCCGCTCTGGGAACGTGAGTCGGCGATGTTACCACCACCACATGCCGCGTCCGCCACTGCTCAAGCGTCGGCAAGCTATAGCGATAGTTGTCAAATGTAGATTCAGCACAGGTTTCCAGCCATACTCGATCCATGGGCGCCGCCACCCGCTCAAACACCAAGCGAGTGCAGGGCGGCTCAGCACCATGAGAAATTAAAATTGGCAGTGAATTGCCCTGGGCCACAGCATCGGCCACCACAATTTCGCGGCGAATACTGCCCCCCAACACCAGCATCGCATCCACTGGCTGCTGAGCATGACGATAAAGCTGCGTCGTGAGACTGCTTAGCCAAATTGTGACTCCCACGACCAGCCCCCACCGTAACCATCGCAGCCACCGTTGATGGCGCATCCAGGTCAGCAGACTTGGCGAAAACTGAGCCAGCCGTCGCAGAATCATTGGCAACCGCCTCAATCCATCCACATGATTTTCATGGACTCAAACCATCTACCAGAAACGTCGCTTTTACGTTCAGCATGCCCGCATAAATCGGCTGAGTTACGACGATACCAACATCCAGTCGCCCTGCTGGTCTGAACTTCGAGCTAAATCCATCAGCAATTGTGAATAGACTCCTTCGGCAATCGCGGGCGCCTGTGGTCGCCCCTGATCGATGCAGTTCACCCAATGATCAACAACTCGAATAAACGGCGCCAAGCGACCATCGTCATAGGTTTTGGGAAATTCTAGCTCAGCCGGAATCGGCAACTCCTGCAGAGTTTCTCCAGCGGCAGCCCCGAAGAGCTTGAAGCCGTGCACATAGTCTTGCAGATTGTCGCTGCCCAGCACTAAAGTACCGCGATCGCCGTAGACCTCAAGCCAATGCCCGCGACCACCATAGGTCACTGAGCTGATCGTCACCTGACAAGGTGTATCGTCATGCATTTCTAACATTAGCGTGCAGGTATCGTCTGCATCTACTGGCCGCAGTTCTCCCGTTTGCGGGTCAGGCCGCTGCGGAATTGCCGTCGTTAAATTCGCTCGCAGCCGGTTTATCGGTCCAAATAGCCAAGCCAAATAATCAAACGTATGGGAAGCAAATGCTCCCAAGGCGCCACCGCCCTGATCTTTACGGGCATACCAATTCCACGCTCGCTCTGGATTAGCCCGACCCGGCACCAACCAGTCCACTTTGATCAATCGCGGCTCGCCAACATAGCCTGCCATCAGTTTGGCTTTGAGCTGCTGCCACGCGGGAACAAAGCGAAACTCAAAATCCACTACTGCTATCCGCTGCTGCCGTTCAGTCTCAGCCGCGATGGCGCGTGCCGCCGCCACCGTCAGGGCCGTCGGTTTCTCCAGCAAAATATGTTTACCGGCCTGCAATGCCGCGATCGCCACTTCCTCGCGTAAAAATGGCGGCGTAGCGATGCTGACCGCTGCCACCTCGGGCAACGCCAAAACTTGCTCTATCGTGCTACAACCATGGGGAATCTGATATTGTGCGGCGATCGCCTTTGCCCTATCTGCATCGCGATGATAGACCGCTTGCACATTAGTACGATGGTGAATCTGAAATCCTGGAATGTGGATTTTTTGCCCAAATCCCGTGCCCACCACCGCAACCCCAATCGCTTCCCTTGACATAGCGCTTTCTCTAGCCTCAATCACCTAATAAATAGATGAACTCAAACTTCAGAGTTCACCCTACAGAACAGCAGGCAGGTTAAAGGAAAGGTGTTAGGAATATAGGGAATCGAAAAGAGAACCGAGGGAACCGATAGTTAAACTTCAACAACGTCAATTCCCTCTTACCCCAGCATCCTGCCACCCCGTTACCCTCCTACCCCGTCACCCTGCCACTCCATCACCCTAAGGCCTAACGTCCCTTGCCTACAACCTCTATTCAGTGTTGAATCAGTCTGTGCCCTCGCTTGCCAAAACGCCATGAGTCTCGTCCTTTACAACACCTTGACCCGTCGCAAAGAACCCTTTGAACCATTGGAGCCTGGTCAGGTCAAAATTTACTGCTGCGGCGTCACCGTTTACAACTACTCTCATCTCGGACATGCTCGCAGTTCCATTGTTTGGGACGTAGTGCGGCGCTATTTACTTTGGCGCGGCTATAACGTGCAGTATGTGCAAAATTTCACGGATATTGATGACAAAATTCTCAATCGGGCAAAGGCGGAGCAGTCATCGATGCAGACTGTGGCGGAAAAATATACCGCTGCCTATTTGGAAGATATGGAGCGGCTGAACGTTATGCCCGCCGATGAATATACTTACGCTACTAAGACCCTGGACGGTATTCAGCGGCTGATTTCGGAGCTAGAGCAAAAAGGTTATGCCTATGCCGCAGGGGGCGATGTCTACTATGCAGTACGCCAGTTTGAGGACTATGGCAAGCTGTCAGGTCGAAAGCTGGAAGACATGCAAGCGGGAGCGGGTGGGCGCGTTGCAGCAGAATCTGAAATTAAACAAGACCCCGCCGATTTCGCCTTGTGGAAGGGGGCAAAGGCCGATGAGCCTTACTGGCAATCGCCCTGGGGACCCGGGCGACCTGGCTGGCATATTGAATGCTCCGCTATGATTCGCGATCGCCTCGGCGACTCCATTGACATTCATGTGGGCGGCAGCGACCTTATTTTTCCCCACCATGAAAATGAAATTGCTCAGTCAGAAGCTGTTACGGGGCATCCCCTGGCTCGCTATTGGATGCATAACGGTATGCTGAACGCGAGCGGTGAAAAAATGTCGAAATCTCTAGGTAACTTCACGACAATTCGACAATTATTAGATTCGCCAGCGGCTCCTGATCCGATGGCAGTACGTCTATTTCTGCTGCAGGGCTACTATCGTAAACCCGTTGATTTTACAGAAGCTGGTATCACTGCAGCAATTAACGGCTGGCAAACGCTTTCGGAAGGATTACAGTTTGGTTCTGACCATGGCAATAAACTCGGCTGGCCAGACGTTGACGATGCCGATTTTTTGAATCCGGCGGCCATGCGTATTGACCGTCACAGTATGCCTGTACAGCAGTTTCAAACAGCAATGGATGACGATTTCAATACCGCTGGAGCGCTGGCAGTCTTGTTTGACCTAGCTAAAAATTTACGACGGTCGAGCAATCTGATTACCCATACTGGCACTGCAGATACTCCCAGCAGCGAGCTGAGACAGCAGTGGCAAACCCTGACAGTGTTGGCCGCTGTACTGGGGCTGAAAGTGCCCACTATTGCCGATGCGGATATAGCTGACGGGCTATCTGATACTACAATTAAGGCTTTGATTGAGCAAAGGCGGGCAGCGCGAGCAGCCAAAGATTTTGCTGAGAGCGATCGCCTGCGCGACGAGCTACAGGCCCAGGGTATTACTCTGATTGATAAACCAGGCGGCATAACAGAGTGGCACCGCTAAGCCTCATCAAAAGACCTTATCATCATCTCTTCAAACGTTGCTGGAGCAACAGCAGTAAAGCTGGAACCGCTGCGACAGGAGGCTTCAGCTTTTTCAGCAAGCTCCAAGCAACGATATTTCAATCATTAGAGACTGATTGAGGACGAATAAATGACGACAGTTGACGCAACAGCAAAGAGAACTTTTGCTTCACCAACAGCCAGAAAAACGGTAAATCTTGGAGCAGGTAACGTCGCCAAAGGCGTTTAGGCTCTGAGAAAAGACGATGAAGCCACTCCAAACCTAGTTCGCTCATCCACTTGGGCGATCGCAACTTGTTGCCAGCTTCAAAGTCAATGGCGGCTCCTACACCCATGAAGATGTCAATTTCAGGCAATTGCTCATGATACTTAGCAATCCATTTCTCTTGCTTAGGAGCACCAACTCCCACAATTAGAACATTGGCCGAAGACTGCCGAATCATTTGAAGAATGCGCTCGCATTCGGCCTCGCTTTTCTCAAAACCATAGGAAGGAGCGTGAGCCGCCACAATAATATCTCGACCAATTCGATGGTTAATCCGTTTCTGCGCTAGCTGAGGTACGCCTTCCGCTCCCCCTAGCAGAAAAATCTTGATGTGGGGATTATCCCGATGGTGCTCGCAGAATAGGGGAAATAAGTCAGCACCAGAAATCTTAGCTCGAATAGGAGTTCCTAAGAATTTAGAAGCATACATCAAGATCTGGCTGTCACACACTCGAAAATCAGCTACGTCATAAGCTTTGGCAAATTCTCGATCTTTTTGCAGCCGCATTAAATGATCAACGTTGGGTGTAAACACAACCCCTCGGCTGAGGTTATCCAAAAATTCGTCCACCGCAAAGTTATCAATTCCTACATCGAGAATTTGAATGCGCTTTGAGATGCGGTCGGATAACGAGTTTCTTTCATAAACTAGGAGCTGTCTAGCCTTCGAAGTCAAAACAGCTTTCTGAAATGACTCACGTAGTGGAGATGCCTTTTTCTGATTCATGCCTGTTTAATAGTAGCCCTAACAGAGACTGGGGCAAAAAATTACTAAAGAATAGCCTCAAGTGAACTTCTGTCTGCCCTGGTCGATCTCACTGATCGATAATCGCTTTCAGAAAAACAAGAAAATCAATTCAAGCTCTTCCAACGATGCCCGTAATAATGCCTGATAGGCTTTGGAAACACCTCAAGTTTTTTAAATTCATCAATACCCTCAGCACCATCGCTTTGCCTGCAGATGAGCCATTTGTACTGTGAATCCAAATCAAAATGCACTCCAAACCTTAAGACGCAGAAGACATAGACGAATAACCCTGACTAGTAATTTCTACATCAAATTGATATGAAAAGTCAGTGGACACTGTTGCAAGTTGTTCAAATCTTTAAAAACTAGCTCTAAACTTACGTGCATGTACTGAAGACGCCTCCAAAAGTCAAGCATCCCAAACTTGACTCATAGCTAGAGTCAACTTGTCCTATTGAACACTTCTTGTAGTGTTCAGAAAAGAAAATATGAATATAAGCACTCAGCAATAAATATCTTTTGCCTGTGAGTGATTATTACAAATTAAAATAAATTTTCTATCACTTGATCTAATATGGATTGCAAAACTCAATCCACTTCATCCAAGAGTATCAATCCGAGCTATTCAGCACAATTTACGACTCATACGAAATTACTAATATGTGCTTATCATAACATTTCTTTTTGCGATCGCCAAAATATCAAATAAATCAGTTTAATAAAGCTATTCTGATAAAATCTAATTAACTTATCTTTCATTAGAGTTCAAGACAAATTATCTTTCATTAATTCACATTAATTCAGTCCATGCATCAATTTTGATTTGGACTTTCATTTTCATATCGTCCATCAAAATTCTAAAATTTTTCTTAACACTATTTCCACGAATATTTCCGATCAATAAGCTAAAGCTATTTGGCAAATAGCATAGTTTTTGTCATTTACAATCTATTTTGGCTCAAAATTGATAAGGATCAGTTATTTTTCATACTGATCCTTAAAGCAGTTAGATGGATTACTTAGGACTAAGCTAACCTATCGCTTTTCAAAAAATTCTTTTAGCTGTTGAGTCATATAATCAACCAAAGATTCCGATGATTCTGATGATTTCATCTCACTTTCCAGCTCTTCAACTCGCTCAGTTGGCAAGTTCAGTAATCCAACAAGACGATTATATGCATCTGCTTCTTCAGCATTAATCAAATCTTCTTCAGGCGTTCGCGCGCTACTGCTAATGACTTCATAGCCAAGACGCAGTACGCATTCTCGTTCGGCTTGGGACTGCAACTGAGGGACTGATTCCTCCAAAGGAATATTTTGCATGAGATAATCCTGCAGTTCTTTTTGCAGTTCTAACTGCTGCTTAGAAGTTGTAGTTGCAAATAAACTGCTAAACCGCTTGAGCATCACATCAACCTCTTCCTGAGCAAGGTTGCCGTCGCTCCAGGCCATTGACGCGACAACACGCATCAAGGTGAGCTGCCGGGGGGAAATTGACGGTGGAGGCGGAACTTGGAGATTCATAGCAAACTTCTCAGAACTGCAACGAGCCACACTCATCTGAAATGAATTGTGTTTACCGTAACATGGCTTTCTTAAAGCTTTAACAAAACCGTAATCGATCGCTACAGCCCCCTTTACAAATATCCGTAACGATCATGAATGCCGCAGCTGTGAGACTGGCAACCTGGATGTTTCCAATGCAGCAGGTTTATAGACAATTTGATGAGAACAGACATCTTATGCCGTTGCATAATTTTGGAAAAACAGCAAGGTCTTCTCAAAAAAGTTGTTCGGTGCGATCGCTCGGCAACTTTACAGCTTCTTCACGCAACCACTTTGCTTCTACAGATCAATGCTTGAAAGCGACCATCGCTTTCGTCATAGCGATAGAGAATCTGCAAACTTTCAGAGCACGTCCTCATCTATTCCAGACTCTATTGATGACCATCATATTCGCACCAGTTCTCTAAAAGCAGCTAGAGACTCATTCACCTTCAACATCAGGCTGCCGTCCCAATACGGCAGCTCACTAGTTTTAGATAAAATGGCCCAGATCAATTGATGGAGTACTTTCAACCTTTTCCAGCCAGCTGACTCAACTGCTTGACGTTGGTTAGCAGGATGCTATTTTGAGCTTCATCAACTTTAATCCAACCCTTCTCCACTAGCTTTTCCATAATTTTGCTGGTTTCCTCTTCCGAGATATCAGCAACATCAGCTAGGTCGTTGATCGGGATATTGAAAATAATGACTCCCTCACCGCCAGATCGGCCATAGGCATCGCTCAAAGTTGCAAGCGTATTAGCCAGCTTGACAGCCGGCGGCTGATTGCGTAATTGAAACCGAAAATTCGTTAGCCGTAGACGAGCGACCATAAGCTGCAGCATACGATGGTGAAGCTGCGAATCTTTGAATAATGTTTGAATAAATCGCTGAGCTGACACGCTCAACAGCTTTACCGGTTCCAAAGCAACGACATCGGTTGAACGCGGCGATTCATCCAGGATTGCCATTTCGCCAAAGAAATCTCCTGGCCCTAGCACTGCCAAAGTAACGGCGCTGTCGCCAGCGTGGCGCCGGACTTTCACCCAACCAGATTCAATGAAATAAACTGCGTTGCCCCAGGCATCTTCCATTAAGACAGCTCGGTCGGCGGGATATTCATGCTCAGTTGAAACCGACAAAAGCCATTCAACGGTTTCAGGACTGGCAATCTCAAAAAGGGGAAAAAGCTCACTAAAGGCTTCTGGCTGCATGAGAGTTTAAGTAAAGGGGCTACACAAAAAGCAAGGGTCCAACTTACTCAGTCAACACTAACCGCAATCGCAGATTAATGGTTAGAAATCTGCATTCATACTACCCACAAACTCTCAGCAATATCCATCGCTGCTTAATAAAGCATAAGAGCCATGATGGATAAACCTCCCAAATTGCCATTGACATCGCCATCATCAGTATGAACGGGATGAAACGGCGAGCCACTTCGCTAGGGACTAGAAGTTTGCATATTACTGGATACATTAGCCCTAACGGGGGCTACATAAGGCATGAGCCCTGCTATGGACTTGATTAATGCTGATGACTCTTTAAAGGGCGAGCTCTTGCTGGCGTACAGCAATCGCCGCCGCCCGCAACGCCGGCAAAAAATTATCTATATAGTCAGGCCACCCAACAATAATGGGCTGTCGATGAATCAGGCTGTCCGGATAAATGCTACTGGGATCAAACCGAATTGGCTGCCGGTCCAGGTCACAACAAATCAGCCCAGCAGCTTGGGCCAGCGCCAGTGGCCCCGTCGTGTCCCAAAGTTTGACCCGGCCATTCAAATACACGTACAGTCCGGCTTGGCCCTTGATTACTTCCAAAACTTTGAGGCCAAAGCTCCCAATGGTTTTGAAAGTCAACTCCGGCAAGCGTGTATGAATGGCAGCTCCGAAGCGGCGCTGATCGCGATCGCCCAGAATTAACGTCCGATTATTGCTCACGAGTTGTGGACAAGGCTCAAAGGGATAGATATTGCCCTGATCATCACATTGGAACAACCCCCAATCAAGCCCTCCCCAACAAAGCTGATTATGTACAGGAGCATAGACCCAACCGGCACGGGGCCGATAGTCAGTCATCAACCCAACCATCAGTGAATAATGTTCGCCCCGCTGAATAAACTCTTCAGTGCCATCGATCGGATCAATAAACCACAGTCGATGATGAGGCCTTTGAAAAGCAGCAGCTGAACGCTGATTTTCCTCAGTCACAATGCCATCGTTGGAAAACTGTTGAGCAAACGCCTTGGAAAAATAACGGTCAAGCGCTTGATCAACCGTGGTGACGTAGTCCTCACGCCCTTTTTCAAATACTTCAAACGTTTCCTGAGCAGATTGACGAGCCTGCTGTCCGCCCTTCAGCAGGATTTTTAGGATAGTGTCATTCTCGGCCGCAGTAATTAAGGGCATGGGCAACCATCGGCAACAGCATCACAGTGATAGTGTGCCACGATGCGGCTCAGGCCAAGAGATGACTTTTGAGATGGGTGGTCAGACAGCGCTGCTGCCACCGATGAGTCTCTCGGTTGAGATCAATTCACTGAACTGCCCCAGAAGCCGAAACATTTCTTAAAATAAAACTATAGCTTTCATTGTGTAAGTGCTGGATGTCTCAGCGAATGACTCGCTGTCTTGACCTAATGGCACTAGCAACGTGGATAGTTCTTCGTCAGTTTCAATTTCTGTAAACACCTATGACTTCTGCTCCTCAACGCGATCGCACAGCCGCTGTTTCTGAGGCAAATGATTGGCAAATTAAGCTGCTATATGACGGCGATTGTCCACTCTGCCTGCGAGAAGTAAACTTTTTACAAAAAAAGGATGCTGGTCGAGGATTGGTCGCATTTGTTGACATTGCCGATGATGATTACACCGCCGCAGAAAATGGCGGCGTTGATTTTGCGACAGCGATGGGCCGGATTCATGCAATCTTGCCAGACGGCACGGTAATTAAAAACGTTGAAGTATTCCGCCGAATTTACAGCATTCTCGGTATTGGCTGGCTGTATGCTCCCACTCGTTGGCCCATTCTCGGGCCTATCGTAGACAAGTTGTACGATATTTGGGCCGATTGGCGTCTTCAAGTGACGGGCCGACCCAATCTCAAAACCTTAGTTGCTGAACGGGAAGCCCGATTGCAAACCTGCGATACTGAAGGTCGGTGTCGACTGTAGCTGGTTTAAAGGATAGTCTGAGCAAAGCCAAACCTTAGCTAGGCGCGGAAACCATTGCCTCTGCTTCCACTTCAATTAGCATATCGGGATTAATAAGCCCTTTAACAGCGACCATGCAGCTTACGGGTGGGTGTTCGCCAAACAACTCTTGATGAGCGCGGGCAAACTCTTCCCAATAAACAAAATCAGTAATGTAAAGTCGGGTACGTACAATATCTGACAAATCTGCACCCAGATCTTGCAGCGCCGTTTGAATAATCTCAAAGCAGCGTTTTGTCTGGGCGTAGGCATCTCCTGGTGCAAAGGTGCCGCCTGCATCATTGGCGGGAGCGGTGCCTGATATGAAAATCTGATTGCCAGCTCTTAAGGCTCGGCAATAACCGACTTTGGCTTCCCAATGGCTGCCTGACGAAACTCGCTGTATCGACACAATATCAACCTTGCCAGTAGTTATCTGCTGCAATTATGAAGCAGAAGCAGCTAGATGAAGCGATCGCGATCAATTTGCTATCTAATGCGGGCAGACTTGCCAGTAATCATCAGCCAATGTCTGCTCATTGTCATTCTCGATAAAGAGCAGTTTCTAACCGTTGAATGGATAAGTCATCGCAATTTGAATCACCGTGGCAAAAAAAAAGCGCTGCCGTATGACAGCGCAAAATATACAGCCGTTGCCAGTTTTATAAGACAAACGACAAGTCATCTAGGAAGCTCAGCATCCAACAACTGCGAGATGTGTCAGCCTAGATGACTAAAGCTACAGAGAGCCACATGAAACACCTTGCTACAGTCAGAAACGCTAGCAAAACTTAAGTTTCGCCAAACCCTGGTGCAGAGTAGGTGCTCTTGCCGCCACCCCACAGCGGCCCAATAACTTTAGGCTGAAGTAAGATATGTCCCGAAATGGCAACTAAATCTTCTTCCGTTAAGCTACGCATTTTGGGATAAATGTCAGAGCTTTTTTTACTCGGATGAAGTTGAGAAATCTCGATTAACCCATCGTAAGTAGTTGGGTTCTCCAGGTAATCCACAAGGGCCTGAAGATTATTTCGAGGGGGCAACGCTCCAGCCAGACTTGCAGGATCTAACCCCACCGTGGGATTGGTTCTTGTAATTCCGCCGTTGTGGCAAATGCTGCAAGCATAGTTGAACTGTTTGCGCCCCCGAGAGACTTGCTCTAGGGATAAAACAACAGTGTCTCCCTGTTCATTAAGCTTGATGGTGCGTGTCGCCTCATCTAGCTCTGCTGCGACAGCGGGAGTGCCAAAAAACTGGCTTATGACCAGCACCGCGATCGCAGCTAGCCAAATGCATTTTTTAAGCATGGTTCTCCTCAAAGGTGTGTATGGCTAGCCAATACAAAACACAGTGAACTTTTTCTCTAGCGCGGTTCTCTGGCTCAACAGTGCCGACAGTTCTTACATTGCCGAGGTCCTGGTCTCAGGTATTTCACCAAAGTCCGAACGCAAATGAGTGTTAAGTTCTTCTCATACTTCTTATCATGCCACCGAATGGCCTGATTCCCAAGGCATTTCAAACAGGATGGAAATTTCTAGTGCCTGCAGTTTATTAGGAAAGCGCCACGTGATGATTGGGTGACACGGACAAATGCTTTAAGGGCGACGAAGGGACTGGCTGGTGTAAGCGAATCAGCTTCGCTAATGTCACCTTCAAGTCCGTACGTGGCACAATCACATCAACAAAGCCATGCTTGAGCAAATATTCTGCCGTCTGAAAGTCTTCAGGCAGTTTCTCTCTGACGGTTTGTTCAATCACGCGACGGCCAGCAAACGCAATCAAAGACTCGGGTTCAGCGACGATGACGTCCCCTAACATGGCAAAACTGGCGGTCACTCCTCCAGTTGTGGGATGGGACAAAACCGGCACGTACAGCAAATTAGCGGCCCGATGACGTTCCAGCGCACCCGAGATTTTTGCCATCTGCATCAGGCTGAGCATGCCTTCTTGCATTCGGGCACCGCCAGACGCACAAACGATGATGACAGGTAACTCTAGCTGGGTGCTGTGCTCAATCATGCGGGTCAGTTTTTCGCCGACAACTGAACCCATGCTGCCGCCCATAAAGCGAAAGTCCATAACGCCTAGACCAATCCGCAAGCCATCTAGCTTGCCAACGCCAGTTTGCACCGCATCAGTCAATTCGGTGCGGGCCTGCGTGTCTTTAAGGCGATCGCTGTAAGCTTTGCGATCGCGAAATTTCAAGGGATCTTGAGGATAAATTTGAGTATCTAGCGGTTGCCAAGTATCAGAATCAATTAGTTGATGAATCCGAGTAGCGCTAAAGACTCGATGATGATGCCCGCATTCCAAACACACCGATTGATTGGCTTCGAGGTCTTTAGTGTAGGTCATCACACCACAGGATTCGCACTTAGACCACAGGCCATCAGCGATTTCCCGCTCCTGCCGTTCTTGACTGATGGGTCCAGATTGCCGACGATTTGCAAACCAATCAAACAGGGACATAATTTCTGAGAAACATTCATACAGTGAGAACACCATACCCACATAGGTGGGATGAGAGTTATCCTATCGGGTTTGGTTACCCAAGGTCGACTCAGCAGCGGTCAGATGGTTTAATCTAGGCCCCCAAGATTCTTCTGGACAACGAAATAGGGATAGCCTCAGGCGGTATACTATCGCCCACAGCCTCAGAGAATCAGGCCGTCAAACCTCAAGGACAGACATCTGAACTCCCATCTTGCTGCGGAGTATTCAGAATCATTGAGATACAGGATTTGCCTTTTCTGCAGTGCGTTTTCAGGGTGCTTCGGTATAAAGATGAAGAATTTTAAAGCAATTGCCGCTTCGGTAGGCAAGGGCATCGCGGACGATGCCCTTAAAGACGAAGACAATGGCTGCTGGCTACAAACTCTGCCTTCAGAGACCCAGGCCCGTTGGCGACGACGATTTTATTGCATTCGCTGGGCCGATCGCTTGGCAGAACAAGATTGTCTTGTGCAGCCAGAAGGACGACAATTTCCCTCGTTTTATCAGGACTGGAAAACCTTACAGCATCAGGGAGCAATCGCCTACGCCAACAGTCAGTGGCCGGTCTTAAAAATCCTCGCGGCAGACTGGTTTGACCAGTCTGCGACCGGACATCAGGCAGAAATTGCCGCCTGGGATGAGTATATTGAGGCGATCGCTGACTACCACCAACCAACCTTGACCCTTAACACTCTGCAAGACTATGAAGTGATGCTGGATCGACTAGCAGGAAGCTGCTTTCAGTTGTTGCCAGATTTACACCCCCATCAACGATTGTTAGCCCGCCAATTTGGCTGGGTGGACCAGTTTTACAACAATCTCCGCGATCTTTATGAAGATAGTCAACAGCAAGTTTGCTACTTTCCTGCAGAAGTATTGGCTCAATTTGGCTTGACCAGACAGACGATTCTAGATTTTAGCTGTCTTAATCATGCCGGTTATCAATCACTGATGGAGTTTTGGGTAGAAGACTATTTACCAACGCTGCGACAGCATAAGCTTGGTCTTTTTCAAGCAAAAGATTTACAGCCGGCTTGGCAGCAGCTAGTCGACTGGTTTAACCATCGTTATCGGCGGATTGAGACCGTTATGCGGGATTGTCATTATGATTTCACTGCCTTTGCGCAAACGTATTGGCGGCTTGTCGAACAAGAGTTATCGCAAAAGCAAAGACCATAGGTCAATCACCGCTGCGTCATTTTTTGTTCCCCCAGCAATACTCAGCCTGGCGCCCAGTGAGCGCCAAATACTCAAATGCTATTTGTGAAATTTAAACGCTAACCCAGTATTTGAATACTGTAATTGCCTGGCAAAGATAGTCATGCCTGATATTGTGGACACAAACGCGGTCAACCGTCTCCCGCTGGCAGTTGCGGCAGCGATCGCTCCAGGTTATCAATACTGGGCGCTGTGCGGCGGGCAATCGCTGCATTCCAACGCTCATCTACGACCGCCAGTGCCGCTCCTAGCAGCTCTGCCAAAGTGCCATTGAGGCGATACAGCGCCACCGTTCCGAGCACAATTGCGGCGGGAAACCGAGGTGTTAAAACAGCCAACACGGTGGCTTCGAAGACACCCAGTCCCCCGGGTGCTCCCGGCACCACCAGTCCCAAGAGCCAGCCAAAACTAAACGCGCCGACTAAAACCCACATGTCATTGGGGCTGGCAGAATTCAAGGCTAGAAAACAGAGGATAAAGCCGAGTCCTCGGAAAAAGACAAACCCCAACTCCCCCAGTAAAGGCCGCCAAAGATAGTGATTGAGTTTAGGCATCGTGGCCGTACTTTGAACGCCAGCGGCTTGATACTCACCCGCCTGTTTGAGTTTGGCCTGTGCTAACCGACTTAGCAGCGGATTGAGAAGGCGGGGATGCAGTGCGACTAATACCGCAATCAGAATCGCTAACTGTAAAACGGTAGATGGCAAACTGATCAACACAACGGTTAAAGCGGCGACTGCCATTAACAGCGGTTCCAGCACTACGCCAGTGATCGCGATCCCCGTGGGAGTGCCATAATCGCGTAAAAACTTGATGCGCCCTACAAAATGCCAGATATTGCCCGGCAAATATTTGCCTAGGTTGGTTTTGAGATAGGTCACGATGGTCCAAGTTGGCGGCACTGAAGCACCGAGCGATCGCATAATGCCGTACCATAACCACCCTGACCAGACGTGGGCTGCCAGCGTGACGCCCAGAGCTAGCAGCAGTTTAGCGATCGCATAAGTCGTGAAGCGTAAGGTTAATACCTGCTGCCAGTTAACCCGCAGGCTATGCAAAATAAACGCCAGAGTCAACGCCAAAATAAGCCAGCGTAGATAAGGCTTGACCCGCTTGTAGAAAAGTTTGAGGACAGGCAGCAATTTTTTCATAACGGCGATCGTGACACGGTAGAAGTTGTGATGGCAGTTCACCATAGGATATGGCGAAACGCGAAATGCAGAGTAATACCAATTTCGTGGAGAGGCTGTAAGACTGCAGGCTGCTCAACGACCATATTTGCCCAATCTAAGGTCAACTGTAGCCGTCGCCAACTCCACTAGAGCAAGACGACAAGCCATCTGGCTGCGGGCTAGATATCCGAAGTTTGTTGAGTGTACTAGCTTAGATGCCAGAGCCATAAGAGAGTTGCTTGAAAATAGCGTGCCCAGTCGTTGGGGTTTGGCAGTGTCAAACCTTTACAACCACTTTGTGTCTTAAGTGGGTTATTTGAGTGCAGATCCTTAACACCTTCAAGGTCTGTGCTCTGATAACTCTGTCAGCAATCACCGACAGGCGATTGGTTTACCTTGGGGCTGATAGCTGCGGCTGACTCGTCCGGCTCCTCGCAATTGCTGACAATAGATATCGCTGATGGGATCGGCTAGGTCAGTGATGGAATCGATGCCGATGCCATTGCGGCCTTGGTCGCGACCAGAACTGTGGATATAATGTCCTGCACCTAAATACAGAGCGACGTGATTAGGCCGATCGCCCTGGCCAAAAAAGAGCAGATCGCCTGGCTGCAGTTCACTGAGATCAATGGCGTCAACAAAATCTTCTTGCTGGTAAGAATCGCGGGGCAGACAAATGCCGGAAGCGGCAAAAGCAGTTTGCACTAAGCCAGAGCAGTCGAAGTTAGGCCCCACAGTGCCACCCCAAAGGTAGGTGTTGACTTGGTCCATGGCCTGTTGCGCAAACTGAATGATGCTTGGCAGTTGGGCTGCGATCGCCGCTCGCGTCCACGTCGGCGCTTGATATGGCTGCACTGCTGGCTGCAAAGCGGCTAGGGCTGAGACGGGTAGCCAGCCAGGATAATCGTCTTCGCAGAGACAAACTGAAATTGCGACAGCCGTTGTTGATGGAAGCGTCTCCAACCGGAGATGACGACCCACGCCGGCTTGGGTGACCAGCCCCTCACAATGAGCTGACTTAAATAAATTTAAGTCAGTGCTACAGCGATATTCTTGCCCGACTTGAAATTTGGCAGAGTGCATTGATAAACAGAAAAATCTGTGCAAAAGGTTACTTTAAGCAAATATCTTGAAGAATTTTAGTGCGATCGCTCCTGTCCCATCCGACAATGAAAGATTATAGATGAGCATTTTGCAGCCACGGTGAACTATGACCTCAACCTTGCCGCTCCAAACTCCAAAGATCAACTCGACCCATAAGCTCCAGCTTGACCCTTTGCAAGTGCCCGAGCGCTTATTACTCGGTCCAGGGCCGTCCAATGCTGAGACTGCCGTCGTGGCAGCCATGAATTGTCAGCCGATTGGACACCTGGATCCGGCGTACTTGGAGATGATGGACGAGGTGCAGGCGCTGCTGCGCTATACCTGGCAGACCAGCAATGAGTTGACCTACCCGGTTCCTGGCACGGGATCAGCGGCGATGGAGGCCACCCTGGCCAATGTTGTAGAGCCGGGCGATCGCGTGCTGGTGGGCGTTATGGGCTATTTTGGTCATCGCTTGGTTGATATGGCCGGACGCTATGGAGCCGATGTGCGCACTATCAATCAGGTTTGGGGGCAAGTTTTTTCCCTGGCAGCAATTCGGGCTGGATTGGAAGCGCATCGTCCCGCCGTGCTGGCTCTAGTTCATGCTGAAACTTCCACCGGAGCGAGGCAGCCGCTGGAGGGCGTGGGGGCGCTCTGTCGCGAGTTTGACTGTCTGCTGATTGTCGATACGGTCACCAGCCTGGGTGGCGTGCCGATTTTCTTGGATGAATGGCAGGTGGATTTGGCCTACAGCTGCAGTCAAAAGGGCTTAAGCTGCCCTCCTGGCGTCTCCCCCTTCACGATGGGACCACGGGCCGTTGCCAAAATGGAGCAGCGCCAAACTAAGGTGGCCAACTGGTATCTCGATGCGGGGCTGCTCAGGAAATATTGGGGCAGCGATCGCGTTTATCACCATACGGCTCCCGTTAATCTGACGTTTGCTCTGCGAGAAGCGCTGCGACTGCTGGCTGCCGAAGGGCTAGAGGCCCGCTGGCAGCGCCACCAAGACACTGCTGAATTTTTCTGGACGGAGTTGGAATCACTCGGCCTCAGCTGTCACGTAGACCGTGCCTATCGCTTACCGACGCTGACTACGGTACGGGTGCCGGATGGCGTGGATGCTAAGGCGGTGGCCCGCACCCTACTGCAGGAGCACAATATTGAAATTGGTGGCGGTTTGGGCGATCTCGCCGGTCAGGTGTGGCGCATTGGTCTCATGGGAGCCAACAGCCACCGCGATCGCGCTGAAACCCTCCTCACAGCTCTTGCTAACGTGCTACATCGCTCCCATTAGGCTGTTCCGTTACACGCAGCTACGTCCGCTTCAACGACTGAGGAAGAATAAGCTTCAAGATCTCAAATATTTCCCGTTTTTTAGACAGTACGAGGGAGCTGTGGATAAGCCTGGATCCTTCCGATGGCGACCCAAAATGTGCCTGACGGTGGACTGGAGCGCATTGCTTACATCGATAAACTGAACTCACAAGGCTGGCAGTGTTTCTGTTTGGTCTATGTTGATATTCATCAGTTAAATGATTTTTTCTTTCTTTCATCAGCTGTTGCTTTGGGTAAATCGCGCAACCGGCTTTTTTCTGGCATTGATCCTTATTGGGGGGAGCCTAATGGCAATTGCTGCTCCCAGTTACGCCCAGATTCCCTTCAATTCTCAAGAAGTTCACGGCCAAACTGTGCGACAGCTTACCGGACGACCTAAAGACGCCTCACTCACGCCTGAAGAACGCCTTGATAGAGCCTACAGCATTAGCGAAGCTGCCGGCCTGCGAGAAGAAAAACGCCAGGCTGAAGGCAAATTTGATCCAAAAGCGGACAACAAAAGCCTGATTGAAGAAGTCAGTGACTTCTTCACCGATAATCAAAATAACGGCCAGTAACCTGATTGCCATTAAGTCGCGAAATGCCTCCTTGGCTGACAGTTCAGATGATCAAGGAGGCATTACTGTGGAAATTCACTACAGCAGTATAGCAGTCAGTCAACAGCTCCTATAGTCAATGCTTCTATCGTCTTTAACTGGACGAATACTGCCAGGCTTCCCAGAGAGTGTAGAAAACGAGGACAATCAATAAGCCGCGAAATAGCAGGCTAACCAAGCGATCCGGCAGTTTAGGCAGTAGCCGACTGCTGAGCTGAGCGCTGACCAGGCCGCCCAAACCCAGGATTAATCCCGCCGCCCAAGCCACATTACCTTGCAGCGCATGGCCAAAGGTAGAGGCGATCGCTGTCATCACCACCACGCCCAGACTAGTTTGAATCGCTCGCTTAATCGGTTCCCCCAACAGCGCCATTTGCAGCGGTACCATAATCACCCCGCCACCGACCCCGAGCAGTCCCGCCATTAGCCCGGCGATCGCTCCGGTGAAAATACGAGCGGCGATCGGATTAGTATTCACCGCCGCCGACTCATCTTGATGGCGGGTCGCCAGCTGCTGGCGCAAACTGACCAAAAAGATATTGACTAACAAGAGTGCGGCAAAGGCAATCAGCAAGAGACGCGGTGGCAAGCTGCTGGCCATCAATACGCCAATTTGCACCATGATGATGGCGGGCACCCCCAGCCACAGGACTTTGGCAAAGTTTAAGTAGCCCATACGCCAGTTTTGCAAACTGCCAGAGAGCGACGTCACCACAATCGCCAAACTGCTGGTCGCCACGGCCTGAATGGGCGCGTATCCCAACAGCAGCAAAATTGGCACCATCACCGTGCCGCCGCCGATGCCCAATAAACCCGCCAGCACACCGGCAAACAAGCCAGCAACGATTAGCGCGACTAACTGCCCTAAATCCACAATTTACCCACCATCCCTTAACGTACCTGCTTGGCAATTCTGAGGCTACAGACAGCGGCAATTCGGGAGTCGGCCTGAGCAAACCTTCTCGTACTCAGTCAACCCAGTCACCCAGCCACCCTCAAAACCCTCATACCCAGCCACTCTTATACCCAGCCAGCCGCCCATCTAACCATTCGGCGGTGCCATAGTCTGCTCATAATGCGCCCACCAGCGACTTAGCGGATAGTAAATAGCTGGCGCCCACAGACTGCTAAGAATCGCCGAACTGAGAGCAATCCGCTGATGCTGCAGCCAAATTTCGGGCAGGCGGGGATAGGGCGAAGCGGGACTGATTAACTGATGGACGCTGAGCTGCAGGGCCATAGCGGTTTGGGCAATTACAGTCATGCCAAACACGATAATGGCAACGGAGATAAAGTCTTCTTGAATAAACCGCTGCTTTTGAATGCGCGCAGTCAAAAAACCAACCAAAGTTAAACCCACCGTGTGGGTCGGAAAAAACCCGGTCAAGCCATCGTGAATCAGACCCAGAATTAAGCCCGAGATCGCCCCTTCCGCTCCCGTGCGCTGAACGCTCCAGGCCACCAGCCAGATCAGTAGCCAACTGGGCCTAACACCCAACAGCACCATACCCGGCAAGCGCATAGGCAATAGCAACGCACACAGCAGAGCGGAACCGATAACCACGCCGATATTGATCCATCGATAGCGGCGGCGTTGGGCCAAGCCACTTTGTCGGGCTGCCGTCATGGCGTGCGATCGCCTTCCTCACGAGTGTTGTCGGGGATCACTTCCTGTAAAGGCGCATCAGACTTAGGAACTTCAATGGCCTTCGCCGCAAACGGCATAACCTCCACCCATTCCACAACGCTCAGTGGGGCTGTCAGTTCTATCGTTACTTCCGGCGCTGGACTTTTAGACAAATCTAAATTCACCACTCGGCCAATGGGAATATCTTGTGGAAAAAGCTTGCTGTAAGCCGAAGTGACAACGACATCGCCGACTTCGACATCAGGAATTTTATCGAAAAACTCCATCACCACCTGTTGCCCCATTGTGCCGCGAATGTAGCCGGTTGCGCGACTCCGGCTGACGCGAGCCCCCACACGACTGGTCGGATCGCTGACTAACAGTACTCGACTGCTGTTCGGTGACACCGCAATCACGCGGCCAACCAAGCCCCCCGGCCCAGTTACCACATCATCCAGACTAATGCCGTCCTGCTCACCGCGACTGACGACGATTTGCTGCCACCAATCACCAGCGCTCCGACCAATGACCGCCGCCGAAACCCCTTCAGCCGATGGCTGATTATCTCCCTCCACAATTTGCCGCAGCGATCGATTTTGGCTCTCCAGCTCCACTAAGCGCTGCTGCAGCTCTTGGGCATAACTGGACTGCAATACTGCTTCTCGCGATGGCCCGGGATGGAAAGGACGCGTCACCCAGCGATAGAGCTCATAAATCACGGCCCCACCGCTACCCCGCACGCTCAATGCCGCAACGAACAGCAAGGCGACTAGTCCGGCCTTGAGCGCATATTGATTCCACCATCGCCGCAGGGCAAACATGGCTACTCAACCCATCCTAAATACCAGAACTGCCGCTGAAGACTCGACCCATTTGACTGAAGTTCTCTAGCACTCGACCAGTCCCGAGAACAACACAGCTCAGCGGATCCGCTGCGACATGAACAACAATGCCGGTTTCGTGGCTGAGCAAGGTATCCAGTCCCTGCAACAAAGCCCCACCACCGGCCAGCATAATGCCGCGATCGATGATATCAGCGGCTAATTCAGGCGGCGTTCGTTCGAGCGTGCGCTTCACGGCCTCCACGATGACGGCCAGCGGTTCAGCCATACTTTCTCGGATTTCTCCAGCTTTCACCGTCACAGTTCGCGGCAAGCCAGACAGCAAGTGTAGGCCCCGCACGTCCATTAACAGCTCACTGTCATCGGAGCTGGGATAGGCGGAACCGATTTTGATTTTGATTTCTTCAGCGGTGCGCTCGCCTACCACCAAGTTGTGCACTTTTTTCAGATATTGGGCGATCGACTCACTGAGCTCATCGCCTGCCACTCGTACCGATTCACTGAGCACGGTGCCCTGAAGGCTCAGCACCGCTACTTCTGTCGTGCCACCGCCAATGTCAATCACCAAGTTTCCGGTCGGTTCGGCCACGGGCAACCCCGCTCCGATCGCTGCGGCCACCGGCTCATCAATCAGGTAGACCGTTCGGGCTCCAGCCTGCTGCGCGGCATCCATGACGGCTCGTCGCTCCACGCCCGTGACGCCGCTAGGAATGCCAATCACGATACGAGGCGACACTAGCGTTCGGCCCTCATGCACCTGCCGAATAAAATGCTTGAGCATCAGCTCAGCGGTATCAAAGTCAGCAATGACGCCATCGCGGAGGGGCCGCAGTGCAGCCACATTACCAGGGGTACGACCGAGCATGCGCTTGGCTTCTTCGCCCACGGCCAGGGGTTTCTTTTCCACCTGATCAATCGCCACCACTGAAGGCTCTTGTAAAACGACGCCTTTGCCTGAGACGTACACCAGAGTATTGGCGGTACCTAGATCAATACCCATGTCTCGGGATAACGAAAATCGGTCAAACAATCCCACGAGACTTAGCCCCCAAAACGAATGAAATGGACGGTATGCGTAAACTCGCCGAACTTAATGCTAGGACATCGATGCCTGATTGCAATGACAAGAATATGTTGTCCGAGTAAAAATTCAGGGAATACTGTCTAACCACTGTGGTACAGACGAGGAGGATTCTATTACGTTTCGTATCAATCGTCTAGCGGCTGATGTTGCTCACCCGGAAAACCTGGGGAAGTTCAGGCAATGTCCGGTGTCCCAAGGCTGCATCAACTTACAGAGAACGATCGCCACAGTCAGGCAAATTTTCTTGGCATCGCTGAAATTTAGGGCAAACTAAAATCAGCGCAATAGTATTTGCTAGCAGTCTTCGAGTCGCTTAAGCTTAGATTTTTCTCAGTGTTATGAAGCCTGCGATCGCAATTTACACAGAATCAGGAGACCGATTGTTATGAGCATCAATTCTGTCACCCTTGTTGGCCGGGCCGGCAATGACCCCGACGTTAAGTATTTTGAATCTGGTAGCGTCGTCTGCAACTTTTCCTTGGCGGTCAATCGCCGCACTCGCAACTCGGATCAGCCAGACTGGTTCAGACTGGAAATGTGGGGGCGCACGGCCGAAGTAGCGGCGAACTATGTGCGCAAAGGCAAGTTGGTCGGCATCACAGGGGCGCTAAAGTTTGACCAGTGGAACGATCGCGCGACAGGCGCCCTCCGCACTTCTCCGGTGATTCGCGTTGATCGCCTTGAGCTACTGGGCTCGAAACGCGACGACGAAGCCGCCATGAACGCCAACTACGCGGATGACGAATTTTAGACGACTGAGGCCATCCTCCTCGGGCTGGCCACGGCCCATCTACGGACTGGCTAACCGCTGGAGGGCGTCGGAACGTCGCAGAGCATCAAAATTATCGTACCCAGTGCAAAAGAGCACGGTGCGGAGTTCCTCCAGCAGACAATCGATTAGCAGGGCAACGCTTTCCTCAGACTCACTGGCCGCCAAGAGAAAAGGATGGGCCAGCCCGACGAGATCAGCGCCGAGGGCGATCGCTTTGGCCGCCTGCAGGCCATTGCGAATACCGCCCGAGGCAATTAAGGGAATTGTCGGCGCCACTGCGCGAATTTGCGTCACACAGTCGGCAGTGGGAATGCCCCAATCCGCAAAGGTTTGGCCCAGGCGCCGCTGACGCGCCTCCGCCGCGCGACCGCCTTCCACTTTGGCCCACGAAGTGCCTCCGGCGCCAGCCACATCAATCGCGGCCACACCGGCATCAATTAACCGCTGCGCCATGGCTGCCGAAATACCATTGCCGACTTCTTTGGCAATCACGGGAACGGGCAAGCGATCGCAGAGCGTCTCAATCTTGCTGAGGAGGTCTTTGAAATTGCGATCGCCTCGCGTCTGCACGCTTTCCTGCAGCACATTCAAATGCAAAATCAGCGCATCGGCTGCCAAGGCCTCCACCACCTGCTGACATTCAGCTAAACCATAGCCATAGTTGAGCTGCACGGCTCCCAAGTTAGCAAACAGCAGGCAGTCAGGCGCATATCGCCGTATCGCAAACGTGTCCATTACCTCAGGCACTTCCACGGCGACCCGCTGCGATCCCACCCCCATCGCCAGGCCATAGGCTTGAGCGGCGATCGCCAGTCGAGCATTAATCATTTGTGCCTGCGGCGTACCGCCCGTCATCGAAGAAATCAACAGTGGCGCGCCCAAAGTCTTACCTAAAAAAAGGCTGGCGAGGTCTAAGTCCTGCCAATCCAGCTCCGGCAGACAGCAGTGTTGAAACCGATAGTTTTCCAACCCCGTCGTGATCTGTTGACACTGCACATCTTGTTCCAGGCAAACGCGAATATGATCCGCTTTACGCTGTTGAGTGTCAGGAGTCGTCGCAGTCGAATTGTCTACAACAGTGGAAAGCAAGGGAGTACTCATAGAAAAACACACACAGCAAAAAATAAAAGTTGGTCTCGTGCCGACAGCGCACAGCATTGAACTAGCGTTGGGCTACCCCGTCTGGAGTAGTTTCCCATAGGACGCTGCAGCGGCTCTATGACCGATTTAGAAGTCGAAATAAATGTATGACAAGGTTTCGCTGGGGGCCAACTGCCAGGCCGTGAACAGCAGTAGCGGCACCAATAACAGCTTCAGGGGCCAGTTAAGCTGCAGCCGCAGCCTTTGCTGCCCCCAGTAAGTCACCAGCATAACGCCGACCAAAAGCCCGAACAGCGTCCACAGCTGAATTGCCGTTAGGCCCAGGGATTCGATATACACTTTTTGAGCAAACTGCAAGTCTCCATTGACGCCCCAAAGCTTTTGCAGCGCCAAAGCATACTGACGCGGTTCCGGCAGACGGAAAAATAGCCAGCTAAAAAACACCAACCATTGAGTGCAGGCCCAAGCTAAAACTACGCCCCAAGGCTTTTTCCAGAAATTTTGCAGCGGCTGCCACCCCTGCGCGATCGCGTGGTTGACGCGATGCACCACCAAAGCCAGCCCGTGAATCCCCCCCCAAATCAGAAAGCCCCAGGTATTGCCGTGCCAGATACCAGCAATTAGCATCACAATCATTAAATTCAGGGCCGTCCGAGGCAGGCCTTGACGCGAGCCACCCAGGGGAAAATATAGGTAGTTGCGCAGCCATTCCCCCAAAGTCATATGCCAGCGTCGCCAAAAGTCCGCAATGCTGGTGGTGAGGTAAGGGAAGTTGAAGTTTTGGGGCAGATTGATCCCCATCAGCAAAGCGCTGCCCCGAGCCACATCGACATAGCCGCTGAAATCAAGATATAGCTGCAGGCCATAGGCAAAGAGCGCTAGCCAAAGATCCCAGCTGCCGGCCCGCTCAAGATTATCGAAGCTGAGGTTAACCAGCGTGGCAATGTGGTCCGCAATGAGCACTTTTTTGATGGCGCCGATGCCGATGAGCCACAGCCCTTCGACGGCCCAGTTCATGTTTAAGCTCGGCTGACTGCTGAGCTGATTCGTAAAACTGTGAAAGCGAGTAATCGGCCCGGAAATTAGTTTTGGGAAATACAGCTTGTAAGCCGCAAATTCGGACAGGCTATTCGTTGCTGGTGCGCCACGATAAACATCAACTAAATAGGCAATACATTCAAACGTGAAAAAGCTGAGCCCCAAGGGAAAGGCGATCGCTAACCAACTACCAGCCTCCACATCCGGATTCAGCCCCTCTGGCACCAGCCATTTCAACCAGGTTTCTAAATATTTGAACCCCAACAACAGCAAGACATTGAGGGCAATCCCAAAAATCAGCCAGTAGCGGCGGCGACGATACCACTGCTGCTCGGCCATTTGCCACTGATCGTTAGAAATCCGCCAGTCAGCCGGCATTTGCAGTACCCGCGCCAACCAAAAATTGATGCCCACCAGGGCAAGCATCAGCGGCACATAGTGCACCTGTAGCGATGTGTAGAAGACGATGCTGGCGATGAGCAGTAGCCAAATGCGCAGCGATCGCCGCTCCAGCGCCCAATACAGCCCCACCACGCTCAGCAAAAACAGGCCATACAGAATCGAAGGTAAGGTCATGGCGTTTCGTCAGAGGGGGCAGCAGACAAATCCAGCGCGCGGGGCCAAGAAATCATCGGATCTTGAGCCAACCGCAACGATACCTGATAAGCGCCATAACGATTCAAATGACTGGGATCAGAAAAATAATCGTAACGCCCCGTCCAGAGCTGCCCCAAATCGCGGAAGATGAAATTCTCTTCAGTTGCCGAATATCGCAGCATCAGTCGCTGGAAGTCGGCCTCAGCATCGCTGCGATAGCCGTCAAGGTACTCATCCGTGAGCGGCGTATTAACAAACACGACAGGAACGCCCTGCTCCTGGGTATAGCTCAGCAACTGCTCAAACGCTGCCGTCTGCTCGCCAGCCAAGCCAAAGTCTTCATAGTCGCTGTCATAGGCTCCGGCCACTCGGGCATAAAGCTGATAATAAGTGGCAGGATTGAATCGCACATCCAGCGCTAAGAAGCCGTCAAAATCAATTTCACTGCCCTCAGGAATGGGCATATCAGAAGTGTTTTGAGCCGTTTTACTATCACCAGGTGCCAGAATGACCGGCGCCACCAAGGGCGTCAGCAGGCGATCGCGAACAAAGGCTTTCAGCTCATCGCGATCGTCATAAACCGCTGACCGTTGTCCCAGCTGCTCGCTCAAGGTCTCATCTAGGGCCTGATAGCTATCGCGCAGCGCCTGACCCAAGGGCACCGCCTCCACCGTTTCGGCGACAGCAACTGACTCCTCCTCCCCGGCCTCTGTTTCGATGGTCACGATTTCAGGGTTGCGCCGTCCCAGTTCTTGAAAGCCCTCGGAAGCCGCGATCGCGTTGTAAGTGACATCGGTGCGACCGCTATTAAACGCCCGGGCGCCATCGGCCCAAATAATCAAGCGAGGCAATTGATGCGGCTGCAAGACCCGCCGAACGGTCAGGTCCACAACCTGAGCCGTAGCGCCATTCACGCCAAAATTAAACACGCTGAGATCGCCATAGCCCAAAGCCGCCAACTCGCGTTTCAGAGCCGCCGGATCGATCCCCCGCAGCGCCCGCGAGCTACCGATAACCAAAACATCTGGCGTCCCTGATTCAGCTAAATGTTGATGATATAGCGCCAGTTTTTCATCCATCTGCTGGCTACGAAAAGACGGATAGGGAGAGCGCGTCAGCAAATCTGGGGTCGGCGCCAGAGAGCGCTCCGGACTGGCAATCAGCGCTTCATCGTTAAAAACAGCGTCAGTCTCGTCTATCGCTGTTTCATCAGCGGTCAACTCGCCAGATGTTAACGATTCATTGTTCAGCGTATCCCAATCGCTACGTTCCCACTGCTCAGAGGAGGTTTCTGGACGCGGCGCAGTAATCACCGGCGCTGATGGCTGTTCCGCTTCAGCGGCAGTGGCCGCCTCAAGCGCCCCCTGAACAGTTCCAGGATTAATAATTTGACCAAAAATCCAGTCTGCCTGTAGCGCTAGCAGCAGTCCTACCGTTGCCCAGACGAGACCAATCTTGACGGCATCTCGATGATCATCATCGGCTGACTGAGGAGGCGTTTGCGGCAGCTCCTGATAAGGCAGCAGGAGCTGAGTATCGCACAGAAATTGACGCACTTGATCCTGCCCTTTTTGCCAGGCAGTGCGAATGCGGCCACCCACCGCGATCGCGTCCGCATCGCCTGTCGCTGCGTCAGCATCAGAGAGCAAATCGTCAATGTAGCGATCAGAAACGGCAAAAATGGGTTCCGTTTTGGGCACCAGTTGAGGTCGGGCTTGAAAATCTTTGCCAAAGCTCCAGGCGGGCCGCTGCTGACCCGCCCGGCGACCATATAGACGCACCCCCGCAATGTAAGTCAGGCTGAGAAAATCGAGAAAATCTAAGACTTGCGGTACGACCTGCCGCCGCGTCGGGCAAATCGGCCCATCCGCCATGACATGTAGCAGCTGATCGCGCTGCAGCACTTGAATACGAATACCGCCAGTGGCCAACTGTGCTTCCAAATCGGGATTCAGCAAGCGCGTCAACAAATAAGCTAACGCCGCCAAATCACCCTGCTTCGCTAACGCTGTAGGAGCAGGGGCCAGTTCCTCATGTTCCAGAGCCGGCAAATTTAGACACCGCACCCAGTCGGGAGTTTCAGCGCCGGGAGCCTGACCGTACACCATTAAACGGTGAACGCCCTGGGGAGCCAAATCTGCCAGCAGCGGCGCGATCGCCTGCATCACGTCAGTTTCAACCGGCACAATGGGAGGTTCTGCAGTCAGCGTGGAACTAACTATGGCATGCAGGCTTTCATCCTTACGCTCAATCGTGACTGCGGCACGGCAATCACGCACCGCTTCATCTAACAGCCGAGCGATCGCTCCTTCATCTCCCCAACGGCCCCATTCCCACAGCATGTCTGCCGCTGGCGTCAGGTCAATGCGCAGACTCCAATCAGGAACATCTTCACCATGCACCTGAATCACGATGACAGCATCTTTGAACTGGGTCAGCGAAAGCTGCCGCAGTCGTTCGGTCACCGGCTCCGCAATTAACAGCGGATCGGGACTATAGGTAGCCTCACACCAGACCCACAGCCGCTGGAGGCTCGTTGCTGGTTCCAGCGTTGGGGTTTCGCCCGTTGAACCAGCTTCGACCGACACGGCTTCTCGCGGCTGCGTCATTCGCCGCGATGCGGCCCGCACGCTAACCCAAACGCCCACGTCCAGCGTGCTTAAAACTTCGCTAAGATACCAAGCGATCGCATCGGCATCGCCCTGCTTTGCCAAACTTAAATGGGACAGCACAATTGCCGTAGTGCCATCATCAGTAACGTCGCTGAGCGCAGCGATTTCATGATCTTCAGCCGCAGCGCCAGCGCTAGCCTCTGCCTGACTAGCTTGCACAGCTTCTACAAGCTTCAGTGAAGCACTGGCCTGATGCTGAAGCTGAGCTTGGTGGCGTTCCAAACGATTGAGATAAATCGGCGCGGTCCAGTCAGGCTGAGTCTTGCCGATTTGTCGACTGTAGATATAGAGCTGATAAGCTTGAGGAAATACTGATGTCACCGCCGCTGGCCCCAAAGGATGAGCCAGCAGCGCTTCTACAAGTCGCGTGATTGCTCCAGACTGATGCAGCGGTTGGGGCGTCTCCGAGAGCACATGCAAGACATTCCCCCGTAGCCGCATTTGAACATGGGCACTGGGAGCCAACTGATTTGCCACCCAGTCACTCAAGGACTGGGTGGCAGCAGACGATGAAGAAGTAGATGGCTTGGCAATCATAAAGTTCAGACGGCGGCTAAATGTATCAGCGGCGTCAAATAGCGATCCTCAAATATAGCTGTGAAGGATATCGCAGTCTGTAAAATCGCACCAGTCAATTAACCAAAATCAAGCAGATCCTCGCAGAACTGACCGCATGACTGAGCGCTGCACTGCTTAGCTATTTGAATACTTACGATTGTTGATGGTAACGACCGTTACACAAATTCATTCAGTCCTGCAAACGACTTAGCTACACGTTAGCGCTTCGAACTAGCGTTGCGGGCAAACAAGGCGCCAAAGCCGACAGCCATATAGCGATCGCATTACCAATGATTAGGATAAGCAAAAGCTATCAGCGGGCATCTAAGAGCGCTGCAATCGTATGAAAAACCGTTACACAAAAAATTAACGGCTAACCAGCAACCTAGCTGAGGTTAACCAGACGCTATCACAATAAAATTTCTCCAATGAACGGCCAGAGACCAGGTCACAATCTCAGGAACATCAGCATTAGCAGATAGATATAGCCTTAGCCATCTAGGCAAGTACACCCAGCAATGTTCGGGCCAGCTTACAGCCGCAAACTCGCTGTCTTGTCCTAACGGAACTGTTGACAGCCACGGCAGCAGCAAAGAATTATCTACCTCTTTCTAAGGCATAGGTTAAAAATCCGGCTAAATTTGATGTAAAAGCAATGCAGATATGGTGGTGAGCCTTTAGAGGCAAACAACTTATCGATCCAAGGCTATTGGCTTTACGTCCGACTGTCTCTCAGGGGGAAGGCGGCTTCCATCAGCCATCCCCTGCCTGCATCAGACCATACTGGAGGTCTCCGTTTCGTTGTTAGCAGTATGGAAGATCAACTCTGTTTCATCTATTCAGGTGTTTCATCTATTCAGGTTTGAGACAGGGGTCTTGCAGTTTTCAGCAAAATTGCAAAATTATGGAGAAACCCTTAACTCCGCCATCATTTGACGCCAAAATCCTGATTCTGAAAGCGATTCAGCCCACAGCTAGTTTTGTAAAACGGGAGCTATTGCGATCGCTTTTAGCAAGCCCTGTAATACATCAACAACGCGCCCTCAGCCGATCTCTCAATCGCTCAGTCACCAGCATTGAAAAAAGTTAAGGCAAAGAGCCCGTCCAGTTGGCAAACATCCTGCATGGCTCATCCCGCAGCAAAACTCAGCAAAACTATGAGCCCCTTAGTGGCTGCTCGCAGAGTCGCTCCACATTTCCCAGCCCCCTTTGCCGAAAGGAGTAGATAGTGAGAGCTCAAAGGTGTCATGCTCTCAATAGACACTCCCTTTAACCCAACTTCTTAGATGTTATGGCGACTGGATCTAAAGATTCTCAACAATCCCCCTCCGTTCCGCAGCCAACCCACATTTCTGGTGCATCCAGTGTGGTAATAAGTCTCTTAACGGGGCCACTGTTAGTCACATTGATGGCATGTCGGACGTTTGCCGATGCGCTGACGCAGGCAGGTATCGCTAGCGAAGAATTATTTCGCGGGGAGCGTCTGCCTAATTTACAAACTTCACCGCCGGCTGAACACCAGCCAAGTGATCCGACTTACGAGGAATAATCCCAAGATCACTCTAGTTATTGGATAGGCTGGCTGTTATTCGCGGTTGCTGTATTTTCGATTTTCAACGTTGCAGCAGATTGCGGCTTCCTGGATTTCAGGCAGGCAACTTGAAGATTTTTGACTCATTTGCTGCGTCGATTTACTCAATACGTTGCTTATTGCAACCAGCAATTTTAAGTAAATCCGCATCCACCCTTGGTTATAAGCTTTGACGACGATACTCTAGTTGATAACTTCCATTGCGCCTACTTCCTCAAATATGCAAATTACCGACGAAGCCATTGTTGAATCTGCCCCTAGCGTGTCGATTACACCACCAGGGTCAGCCTACAGTCTCCATGTTCAGCAACGTATCAAAACGGTAGAAGACATTTGGGAAGCCGTGCTGCGCCATGAATGTGGCAATGAACTGCTAACCCTCTTACATCAACTTCGTAGTCTGTGTTCAGTTGAGGGGCAAGCGCCTGCTGCACGCGCCGTCAGCGTCCAAAAAGTTGTACAAGTCGTTGAAGACCTGGAACTGCAGGATGCTATTCGGGTTGCTCGCGCTTTTGCTCTGTATTTTCAACTCATCAACAGCGTCGAACAGCACTATGAACAGCAAGGGCAACAACGCCAATATCGAGCCGCCTATGGTGAAGTTGAACCGGCTTCAGCGATCGCGGGTTTAGCAACTATTCGCCCTCAACAAAATGGCTTGGGCAGCTCCTCAGCCGACTCTCAGCCGTTCAAGCAGGTGCAGTCGACCTTCGACTATCAGCTGCTCCCCACCAGCTATCGAGACGCCGGCACTTTTCACTGGCTGTTTCCAGCGCTTAAGCAGCTCAATGTTCCGCCGCAGTTAATCCAGCGCCTGCTCGATAATTTGGACATTCGCCTGGTTTTCACGGCTCACCCAACCGAAATTGTGCGCCACACCATTCGCGACAAACAGCGCCGCATCGCCTCGATCTTTCGGCGGCTGGATCAGGCTGAAGATTCCCTATCGAACCTTGGTAGCATCTCTAGCTGGGAAATTGATACGCTCAAAGAACAGCTTACCGAAGAGATTCGTCTCTGGTGGCGTACCGATGAGCTGCATCAGTTCAAGCCGTCAGTCCTCGATGAAGTGGACTACACGCTGCACTACTTTGACGTAGTTCTGTTTGACGCCCTGCCGCAGCTCTTCCAGCGGATTAAGCGATCGCTGCACAGCAGTTTCCCAACCCTGCGCCCCCCCCAGCCGCAGTTTTGCCGCTTTGGCTCTTGGGTCGGAGCCGATCGCGATGGCAACCCCTCCGTCACCCCCGAAGTTACCTGGAAAACGGCCTGCTATCAGCGCAATCTAGTTCTGGAAAAATATATCGCAGCGCTGGAAGGCTTAACTAAGCTACTCAGTCTTTCCCTGCACTGGAGCGAAGTGCAGCCCGACTTGCTCGATTCGCTCGATCAAGATCAGCAGGTCATGCCGGAAGTTTACGAGCGCTGGGCTATCCGCTACCGTCAAGAGCCCTATCGCCTCAAGCTAGCCTACATGCAACAGCGGCTCGAAAACACGCTGTTGCGCAGCCAAAGACTATATCAGGGCGATTTGCTGCAAGAAGATCAAATCGATGGTCCTGATCTACCGCTATATCAGTCTGGCGATGGGTTTCTAGCCGATTTGCAGCTAATTCAGCAGAACCTTGCCGCCACCGGGATGGTCTGTGGCACTCTGGAACAAATTATCTGCCAGGTGGAGCTATACGGCTTTGTACTAGCCCAGCTCGACTTGCGCCAAGAAAGTTCACGTCATTCTGACTGCATTGAAGAAGTCACGACCTATTTACAGGTCTTGCCACAGCCTTACAACGATTTGTCAGAAGCAGAAAAAACTGCTTGGCTGATTCAGGAACTACAGACACGTCGACCGCTAATTCCCGCTGAACTCCCCTTTTCAAAAATCACTTGCGAAACGGTGGAAACTTTCCGCATGGTACGCCGCTTACATCGAGAATTTGGCCCCCAGATTTGCCGCAGCTATGTCATTAGCATGAGTCATACGGTCAGCGACCTGCTGGAAGTGCTGCTGCTAGCGAAAGAAGCCGGACTATTCGATCCGGCAACCTGGGAATCGAGCATTCAACCGGTGCCGCTGTTTGAAACCGTGGAAGACTTGAAGCGCGCTCCCTCAGTCATGCGATCGCTCTTTGAATTGCCGCTATACCGCGCCGTCACTCAGAGCGGCAGAACTTTAAATACGGCGGACGAAAGCGCCATGGCAGCAGCTTCTTCTACCCAGCTCATTCAAGAAGTGATGCTCGGCTACTCTGACAGCAACAAAGATTCTGGCTTTCTCAGCAGCAACTGGGAAATTCACAAAGCCCAGCAGGCCCTGCAGACCACCGCCGACGACTACGGTATTGCCCTACGCATCTTTCACGGTCGAGGCGGTTCCGTTGGTCGGGGCGGCGGCCCCGCCTACGAAGCAATTTTGGCGCAGCCAGGTGCCAGCCTGAACGGCCGCATCAAAATCACCGAACAAGGGGAAGTCTTAGCTTCTAAATACAACCTGCCGGATCTTGCCCTATATAACCTTGAAACGGTGGCCACAGCAGTCATTCAAGGCAGCTTGCTAAACAGCAGCATGGACCAAATTGCGCCCTGGAACGAAACCATGGAAGAATTAGCCGCCAGTTCCCGCCGCCACTACCGAGCCCTGATTTACGAGCAGGCTGACTTTGTTGATTTCTTTCATCAGGTCACTCCGATTGAAGAAATTAGCCAGCTGCAAATCAGCTCTCGTCCAGCCCGGCGGAAGGGCAAAAAGACCCTCGACAGCCTGAGAGCGATTCCTTGGGTCTTTAGCTGGACTCAGGCGCGCTTTTTATTGCCTGCCTGGTATGGCGTTGGCACCGCGCTCAAAGATTTTCTGGAGGAAGATCCAGAAGAGCGACTCAAGCTCCTACGCTATTTCTATCAAAAGTGGCCCTTTTTCAAAATGGTGATTTCCAAAGTGGAAATGACCCTGGCTAAAGTTGATTTACAGATCGCTGAGCATTATGTTCACGAACTCACTCAACCAGAAGATCAAGAACGCTTTCAAGTTTTATTCGAGCAAATTTCCGAAGAATTCCGCAAAACCTCAGAGATCATTCTCACCATCACCGGACATCGACGCCTGCTGGATGGCGATGCCGACTTACAGCGGTCAGTACACCTCCGCAACGGCACCATTGTGCCCCTTGGCTTTATTCAGGTCGCCCTCCTAAAGCGGCTGCGACACTACCGCAACGCTATATCTGGCGTCATCAAATCTAGATATAGTCGCGAAGAACTGCTTCGCGGAGCGCTGCTGACTATCAACGGAATTGCCGCTGGCATGAGAAATACAGGCTAGCGCAGGAAGTTTGTAACGCTTTGTAACAATACTCTTCCAGATCAAATGTCCTTTGCTTGAATGAAGCCGTGATATATCCTATTCACGGCTGAAATGTCTTGGACAACAAGGGTTTTCACAAATAGCGTCGATCTAACTGGGTCTCATTACGAACTGATTAGCTCGTAATGACCGTTGCCAGTGTCAACGCTATCCCTTGTGTAAATTTGCCTGCCTGAGGAGTGGTTCGGAAATGCAACAGATCAAACATCAGCTAGCAAATGCAGCGATCGCTTCTGCCGTAGGTGGCGTTTTGGCAGGCGTTATGGGCCTTGCCGATATTCAACCCGCAAATGCCCAAGCCGCCTATGGCAGCTATGTTGGTGTTGGTGCCGCTTTTGGTCTCACTGAAGAAGCTGGCTCTGGCGATGGCGCTGGTTTAGACATGGTTCTGACCGGACGTTACCGCTTTCTCCGCATACCGGTTTCTCTACGGGCAACCGCCTTCTTGTTTGATAATTTCACCCTTGTGCCCACAGTCTCTTATGACTATCCCCTAAGCTGGAATACGGACATTTATTTAGGCGCTGGCGTGTCTTTTCCCATTGGCGACGACGATAATGTTTCACCTGTGGGTAATCAAACTGCTTTTGTCCTACAACCCGGCATCGACTATATGTTTCCCAGCAGTCGGCTGAGTTTGTTTGGCAGCGCCATCATCGCTTTCAACGGCTACCGCGACGGCGGCAACACAGCGGTCTCCCTGCAAGGTGGCGTTGGCTATCAGTTTTAGTAGGGTTTCCATAAAGAATTGAAAAATTGTTTTAGCCTGTCGGCGTTGCAACAAGACAATAGATTTAGGCAGAGATCGCTAGAAAAGATAGTCTTAATATGTCTTTAAGCCTCTTCAGCCGCAGTTAATCGGTGATTTTGGCTTTCATTCATGATGGTTGATAGCTGAGTCAAAATCTATATCATCATGACCTTCTAGAGCGATGAGTTCAATTTTGCTGTCTCCTCAGCCCGAGCATGATTGTTCGCTGCACTGCCTGAAACATACTCTTTCATTCATGCCAATGTTCTAAAAATGTTGGTCTCCAATGTTTTCTTAAATGTCACCGTAATCGAGCCGAGCAGGTGGCATCAGAATATCGTTTTAGGACAAAAGTATTAAACTAATACAAATGAGCTAAGATGACTGGCAGAGCGTGTGGAGCAGGCCGATGGAATTTGGCAAGCCGCTAGGTTCAGTCATCGAAGGGTCACTAATCAAAGGATTGGAAGTACGGCTGCACCCTGATGTGCTGGTCGAAGATTTGCGGGTCGGTAAGTTTTTAGTAGTGCAGGGCCGGCGATCGCGCTTTTTTTGCATGTTAACCGACGTCGCTCTGGGCACGGCTAGCGCCCGCATTCTCGCCAATCCACCGGAACCGTCGAACCTGTTTTTGCAGGAAGTACTATCGGGCACAGGGACTTACGGCACTGCCAGCCTTAGCCCCATGCTAATGTTCACTCCGCAATCTGAGAGCGCTAACGGCAGTAGCAGCAACGGCAAGACCAAGGCCAAAGCCAAGAAAAACGGCGCCGCCTCCTATCAAGCCCAAAGCAGTGCTTCCGTAGAACTGCTGCCGGTCAAAACGATTCCCAGTCACTTTAGCCAGGTGTATGACGCTGCGGAGCGGGACTTCCGTATCGTGTTTGGTTGGGAAGACGATCCCCACCGCCGTAACTTTGTCATCGGTCAGCCCATCGACATGAGCGTGCCGATTTGCTTGGATTTAGATCGGTTCGTCGAGCGCAGTAACGGCATTTTTGGCAAATCCGGCACAGGCAAATCTTTTCTCACACGAGTGTTACTGTCAGGCACGATTCAGCGACAGGCAGCGGTGAATCTAATTTTTGACATGCACTCCGAATACGGTTGGGAGGCAGTCAGCGAGGGCAAACAGTTCAGCACGGTGAAAGGACTACGGCAGCTCTTTCCTGGTCAGGTACAAATTTTCACCCTCGATCCAGAGGCGACAAAGCGGCGCGGCGTGCGCGATGCCCAGGAACTTTACATCAGCTTCGATCAGATTGATGTGGAAGATCTGATGCTGGTGCGCAGCGAACTGAATCTCTCAGAAGCCAGCTTAGAGAATGCCATCATTCTGCGCAACGAGTTTGGCAAGGGCTGGATCAATCGGCTACTGACTTTGACTAACGAAGAAATTCAGGAATTTTGCGAAACCAAGATGGGCAACAAGTCCTCCATCATGGCACTACAGCGCAAGCTCAATCGCCTCGCCGATTTGAAATACATTCGGGCTGCCTGCCCCCACAACTATGTCGGTCAGATTTTGGCAGCCATTGATGCCGGGAAGCATGTGGTGGTGGAGTTTGGCTCACAGTCCAACCTGCTGTCTTATATGCTGGCAACCAACGTGATTGCCCGCCGCATCCACGCCAGCTATGTGCAAAAGGCGGAACGTTTTTTGCAGAGCAAGAATCCCAGCGATCGCCCCCGTCAACTCATGATCACCATCGAAGAGGCCCACCGCTTCCTCGATCCGGCCACAGCGCGACAGACCATTTTTGGCACCATCGCCCGCGAAATGCGCAAATATTTCGTCACGCTGCTAGTGGTCGATCAGCGCCCTTCTGGCATTGACAACGAAGTCATGTCGCAAATTGGCACCCGCATTACTGCCCTGCTAAACGACGAAAAAGACATCGACGCCATCTTTACCGGCGTCTCGGGAGCCCAAAGTCTGCGATCGGTGCTGGCCAAGCTGGATTCTAAACAGCAGGCGCTGATCCTCGGTCACGCCACTCCCATGCCAGTAGTCGTGCGCACCCGCGCCTACGATGGTCAATTCTATGCCGAAGTCGGGGCCACTGCCTGGGACGAGATGCCCGATGAGCCGCTATTTAGGGCATCTGAAGCCGCCAAGGTTGATTTGGGGTTTTAGGATTGTCCTCCCTTCGACGTTTGCCACTGTTAGAATCTGAGCATTTAAGCAAGTTCCGTTGAGACGATAAATGAGCGTCACGATCGCCAAGTGGACATTAGATGAGTATCACCGCATGATTGCGGCGGGTCTGCTCGATCAGCGACGAGTAGAGCTGTTAAAAGGAGAAATCGTCGAAATGTCTCCTGAAGGAGAACCTCACGCCTACTTTAGTTCCGAAGCGGGAGAGTATTTAGCTCAACGATTAGGCGATCGCGCTTTGGTGCGACAGGCAAAGCCCATTACTTTGCCCAATCAATCAGAACCAGAACCGGATATCGCGATTGTGCAGCGTCTTGGACGTGAATATTTGAGCCACCATCCTTATCCAGAAAATATTTTTTGGCTGATTGAATATGCCGACTCTAGCCTAGACAAAGACCTACAAGTAAAAGCCCGAGTCTATGCTGAAATAGATATCGCCGAATATTGGGTAATTGATTTGCGACACCGCATTTTGATTATTTTTCGCCAGCCCAATGCCGCAATGTATCAATCTCGTGTTGAATATCAGACAGGTAACGTGGCGCCATTGTCCTTTCCAGATGTTGCGATCGCAGTAAATACGCTTATCAATTGACACGCCCGTACATACTTTCAGCGCTAAAGATCAATACTTGGTCAAGACCGAACTGCATCCAGCATTTTCTGTATGGCTTGCTTGGCAACACTTTTAGAGGTACCTGACGCCCAAAGCTCAAATTCATAGACCATGGGCTCACCCATCTTTCTCTAAAGCTGCCGATTGAACACTCCGCAACTAATACGTCAACAACTGCTTTAGAAGAGCATGGCTATAGAGGCGGAAGCATCTTTTTTCGCCCAAATCCAATTTTTGAGATGATAGTGAACCGCCCACTCCTCCCTAAAACTCTCTTACTTATCAGCTTTTCTTAATAAAAACTATTCAAGGCTTAAGAGTCCTAATTTAAGCTATTTTCACAGCTTGCAAGATATCCGCCGTGCGGTAGAGTGTTAAGCATTGTAATCAGTTCTCTAATAATCTAAGCCAATAGTTGCTAGTGCAACTTGGTTGAGCACATTCCCAAAACGCTTTCTCATGTACCTGTGAAAAGTTAAGTGTGTCTGTCTTTGAGGGCAGCTTAGGGAGGGCTGATTTTTTATCTGAGGCTATGAATGACTGCTACTCTACCGCCGTCCTCTCGGACTATTTCTTCGGCAGAGCAACCGCCAGCGCTGCATAAGCTCAAACTCAGCGACATAATTCGCACACTTCCTAAATCATGCTTTGAAAAAGACTGGCGTAAAGCTTGGTTTTCCGTATTTATCACGCTTTTGAGTGTAGCGGCAGGTATTACCGCGATCGCCTATTCACCCTGGTTTTTATTGCCCTTTGCCTGGTTCTTTGCCGGAACGGCAGCCACTGGGCTCTTCGTTGTTGGCCACGACTGCGGTCACCGCTCTTTTTCCAAGCGCCGTTGGATCAATAACTGGGTTGGGCATTTGACCATGATGCCGCTGATCTACCCTTTTCATAGCTGGCGCATTTTACATAATCATCACCACACTCACACCAACAAGCTACACGTCGATAATGCTTGGGAACCGTGGACATTAGAGTCCTTTCAAGCGGCTCCAGGTTGGCTACAAGAAGGCTATCGATTATTGCGCACCAACTTTTGGTGGATTGGGTCAATCGCTCACTGGGCAATGCTGCATTTCAGCCTCAGCAATTTTATTGACCGCGATCGCCGAGCCGTCAGAACGTCTATCATCGTTGTTGTCCTTTTCGCCGTCATCTTTTTCCCCACGATGTACTTAACGTTAGGGCTGTGGGGCATTGTCAAATTTTGGCTCATGCCGTGGCTGGGCTATCACTTTTGGATGAGCACATTTACGATTGTTCATCACACCATTCCCGAAATTCCCTTTCAGCTAGAAGATGATTGGTCACCGGTGGCGGCTCAACTGCAAGGAACTGTTCACTGCACCTATCCCAAATGGGTGGAAGTACTGTGTCACGACATTAATGTCCACGTGCCGCATCATATTTCAATGGCCATACCTTCTTATAATTTGCGACAGGCCCACGCTAGCCTGATGCAAAATTGGGGCGAACATATTCACGTCCGCCGCTTTTCATGGCAGTTGATGGTGCAGATTACTCGACAGTGTCACTTATATGACGCTATTGAAGCCTATCGCCCATTCTCTAGCCTGCGATAGTCCTAATTGCCGCAAGGCTTCGTTTTATCAATGCAGTTAATCCTTGATTATTCCAGCGATCGCTGTAGGTTAAACGCTGATTTTTACAACTTACAGTGTTCGCCTGGATAATATATACACTGCTGAAAATTTCGTGTTTTAATAGCCGCCCAACTTTTTGAATCTACACACCCCAATATATGCATTTTTTCAATATCACTGCTAACAAGCCAGCAATTTCTTTTTAGAAAGAGACTCTTCAAAAATTTTTTAATCCTCTTAAATATTATTTAGCTGATGATGAACTTCTAACTGCAACTTGCAGCCTTGTGCGCAAATTTGCTCTGGCTGCAGTTGGGCAAATTCATGCTACTGCTCTTCCAAACTTCAACTACCGTGCAATTAAAATCTTCTTCCAACTCAAATGTCCGCTCAGCCACCAATGGCCACACGGCTCAGTCAAATGAATTACCTTTCACGATTAAAGATTTGCGAGCAGCGATTCCAGCTCAATGCTTCAAACCTTCTTTATGGCGATCGCTAGCCTACTTCTTTCTCGACATTGGCATTATTGCTGGCCTGTTAGCGACAGCAATTACTCTACAAGCATGGTGGTTCTGGCCGATTTATTGGTTTGCTCAAGGCACCATGTTTTGGGCTTTATTTGTCGTCGGACACGACTGCGGTCACGGCTCATTTTCTCGAACTAAGTGGATTAATAATTTAGTCGGGCATCTCAGCCACACGCCCATTTTGGTGCCTTTTCATGGCTGGCGCATCAGTCACCGTACCCATCATGCCAACACTGGCAACTTAGAGACTGACGAAAGTTGGTATCCCGTTACTGAGGCTAAATTTGATGAAATGAGCTGGCTAGAAAAGCTGGTACGTTTCTACGTACCTTTATTGGCTTATCCAATCTATTTGTTCCGGCGATCGCCCAGTCGTCCTGGCGGCTCGCACTTTTTGCCCGATAGCCCGCTATTCAAACCCAGCGAAAAATGGGACGTACTCACTAGCACTGGCTGGTTAATCGCCATGGTGTCCCTGCTCATTGGCACTGGCTTACAGATTGGCTGGTTACCGCTGCTGGCTTACTACGGTGTTCCCTACATCATCTTTGTAATGTGGCTCGACCTAGTCACTTATTTACACCACACCGAAGAAACGATTCCCTGGTACGCCAACGCAGACTGGTTCTTTCTAAAGGGAGCGTTATCGACGATTGACCGTGACTACGGCATTTTCAACTCAATTCATCATCACATTGGCACCCACGTCGCTCACCATATTTTTTGGAATATTCCGCATTATCACCTGCAAACAGCTACTGAAGCGATCAAACCGGTACTGGGCAGCTACTATCGTCAGTCAACTGTGCCAATTTGGAAGAGCTTTTTACAGGCTTATCGCCGATGCCATTTTGTCGCCAATCAGGGATCGCCACTGTACTATCAGCAAGTCCGCAAGTAGCTGACATCATAACGAGAATACTGTCATTAACCTGATATTAAGAGCGCTTATCCAGCGCTCTTTTTTTATCTGCGATCGCCCGGAAATTACTGTCGCGCTTGAGTATACGTAACGGAGCATGAGCTTTATTGATTGCCCCTGAGCGCCCCCCATGCTGAGCTGCCAATGATTTTTAGGATCTAATATCTTGGCAAAATACGCCATCAATTTCTGACAGAATTTCAGCAATCTATCCAGAGAAAATCTTAGTCTCCTAACACATAAAGCAGCCTTCTAAGCACTTGCAATAGAATGCGGTGTACCAGGTAAAACGTTTTCCAAGAAGAGCATTTATCGATCTAATCTGCTTTCACTGAAATGCAGACTTTACCGATTATCATGACTCATCTGCATAGCTTCATTTCACGATTGCTGAGTCAGCGATCGCGAAATGAAATTAAAACATCATTCATAAATTTTAGCCATGTCAGCAATCTAATAAAACAAGATTACTAGTCTCATGCGACAATATTCAGCTAGAGAAAATGACTCTTTTTAAGGTTAGAGATAACCGCTGGATGCAGTAATTTCTTAGTTCGCACTCCTTGACAACAGTTCATCAGAGAATTGCTTTGATAGTCATCATGACTAGACCCAGTGACAATTCTAAAATTGCGACTTTGAAAGGACTTATTCACTCTCTAGTCAGCTAATTTGATGACCAAGATTATTTCAGCAAGCAGTATTTTGCCCTTGGCATTCCTGCGTGATTCTATTCCTGGCAGGTTGACCTGCTTCTTTTTAATTTTGAGTGATTAGCTAGGATATTTAACTTTTAGTCTACAGGCTCTCCCATGAATATTATTGAATCCGAACTGTCTGCTTTAGGCAGATCCTTGCGCCTAATCAGCAACCATTTGATGAAGCCAGCAGAAACCAGTGCCGATAAACGACGCATTTGGTATCAGGGCAGCGAACCCTACTTCGACCTCCAGTTAGAAATCTTCAATCACAAAATTCTTTGGCTACAAATTACCCTGCGGGGAAAAGTTCTTTCTTGGCGATCGCCAAACTATTTGCAAACTGGCGAGACCAACGAACTGGACGTGCCCCCCGACATTGCCTACTATGCGGCCAGTAAAACCATTCGCGATGGTGCAGCAATTAATTGGCCACTGGTGCAAGCCATCGAAACTATGCTGGCAAGCCGGACAGACGACCATATCCTTACCCTAGTGCGGCAGCTTTTAGCCGATCAGCTAAAACATCATGCTGACGCTGTCGAAGACTGAAGATTTAAGGGTCAGCGATCGCACCAAGCGATTCTCAGCAGGTATTTGTCCAAGTCAGCATGACTATTTTGGTGATGAAGTCCACTTTCAGGCAAGTCGTTGCTCAATGCCGACAACCTGATGGAATGAGCCCTATTTCATTTGCCTGCTCATAACCCTTTTAGAAAAGTACCGTTGCTGGTAACGAGGACATAACAACAGGCCTCAAGAATAGACTGGCTGGATCACCGCATCCATCCCATTACCACGGACTGCCTACCAGCGTAAAAGCGGCCCAATAATAAGGATGTTGGGTATTGCCAAAGCGCAGATCTATGAGGTCTTCTGGTAAAGGTTCCGAGTTGCTGCTCCAAGTCAAAACACCATCTTGCACGGTGACTTCGCCACGCAGCATAGCGAGCTGGGCCTGGCGCAGTGCTTCCGCTTTATAGGGCTGTTGACTGAGTTGAGTGTAGAACTCTGTCATTAATCCAGCGGTTTCTAGATCACTAACTTGCCAGAGTGACGCCAGTGCCGACTTGACACCAGCCTGTACGGCCAATCCAGCAAAACCAAGTTCAGCCGCAGCATCTCCCAAAGCCGTGCGGCAGGCACTCATGACCAGTAATTCCAGAGGGGGGTTGTTGAGCTGGAGATCGCGAATTTGGTTAAGGCCTACACGTTGATCCCAAAATTGAATGTAGGAATTTTCTGGGCCGCCAGGACGAAACTCACCGTGGGTAGCCAAGTGTAGGATTCGATAGTCCGACTGCTGCCGGAGCGATACTAGCGTTTGAGGAGTAAAGGTTTCATTTAAGGTCTGTTCGCCGCGACGTAGATCCGTGGTGATGGTATTGAGCTCAAAGGGAACGGCGGGCAGATTGGGCTGATCAACAAATTGAGAAGCACCCATCGCCAAAACCGGCTCCTGGCGAACGTCCGTGTAGCGGGTATCGGTAAGGGCGAGACTGGGCATCAGGCCAACAGTGTAGTTTTCAATGATGAACTGTTCGCCATCATGAAGGGCAGCTAGGGGGAGCGATCGCAGTCCCGGCGCTAAAATCATTGAGATATGGCCAATCTCTTCGGCTGCCAGAACCGGTTCGATGGGATCAATCAGCCAATCATAGAGCGTCTGAGAATATCGCAGATAATCAGTGAAGCGGCGGCGAGTGCGATCAGTTAGTTCCATTTGCAAACTGCGAACGGCAGCAACCACTTTTTCGCGGGTTGCACCGGGTACTTCAAGCTGTTGCGGCTGGCCATCGGGGGTCACCACAACCAACTGTAAAATATCTGTCGGCTGGGGGTTCTGTAACTGTTTGCGACCAGAATGTTGGGCCACTGTTGACCCGGCTGGACTAAACCGGGCGTACACCAACGCCGAGGAAGTGCCCACCTGCTGAGTCAGAGTCCGCAAAGTGGTTTGACTGGTCTCAAAATCAGGCTCGGGAATGATCGGCAAGTCGAAGTAGCTAACGAAATCTTCGCCATAGAACGAGTCTTCAAAAGCCCATTCGTCACCAGTCAAATTTTCCGCATCGTTGTCAAAGTCGCGATCACCCCCGCCCCGCCGTCGACCATCCCTTTCGAAATCGTCACCCTCTTCAAAATCATCGTCGCCCTCAAAATCATCACCCTCTTCAAAATCACCGTCACCGGAGTCGCGACGTCCGAGGCGGCGATCATCACGGCCATTGTCGTCGAAGTCATCTGGGCCGCCAAAATCGTCAGGGCCTTCTGGACCGCCACCAAAATCATCATTGCCAAAATCGAAATCATCACCGAATTCGTTGGATAGGAGCGAATCGTTGTTCCCACCTTCACCACTACCAAAATTATCGTTGCTTGGATCATTGTTCTGGCAGCCATCAGGGCAACTTGATTGACTCGTCCGCGTAACTGTCAGAACGCCCCCTGCCGCATTCGGCTCATCGCCTGGGTCAACGTCAATAAAAACGTCAGCACCTGTGAGCGTGATATCACCGCCGCCCGAGTTGAGTGGGCCTTCAACAATCACTTCGCCACTGCCGTTATCGTCAGTGTCCGCCTGAAAGTCAAAATCGGTGGCGCTGATGCTGCTCGTAATTTCTCCGCGCAGGCGAATATCGTTAGCTGCCCGCAGTTGCAGAGTGGCGTCAATATCGGTTTCTAACACAAACCCATCCGCTTCGATATTGCCTGCTTGACTGCCGCCAGTACCCGTCGCCACTGTTACGGTGCCTCCCATATCTAAAGCCTCTGCCAGATCCAACCAGCTAATTACCGCTGGACTTGACTGGGCAGTAAAGGGATTCTCTCCGAAAAAACCCATTGTTTGATCAGCAGGCGCATCCACAATTTGAATGTCGAAGGGATCAAGCAGCCAGGTACCGGCTTGGCCGTTAGGAGCAGCAATATCAGGGACTCCAGCAGTCTCTAAAAAACCACGACTGCTAGTTTCAATCAAACCTCCATTGCCCCCATCGTCTCCCCCCCGAGCACTCAAAAAACCATAGCTGCGGGTGGTTGCATCAGACCAAAGAATGATCGTACCGCCATCTCCCTGGGCGATCGCATCAGCCACCAAACTCGATGTCCCATCAACAAAAGTGACCGACGCCGTCGGCAGCGGTCCGGCCCCAGTGTAGTCGCCTCCTATACGAATCGTACCGCCGCCTAGATCACCGGCTGCACTCACTTCTGCCCCCAACAGCCCGATGGTTGTGCCCAGCACTGTGACGCTGCCTCCCGGACCCGCACTAGCTGAATCGAGCGTGCCGCCAACGATCGCCGTCCCAGCACTCGTTGGCAGCGCCAGCTCCGATGCCGCCAGCGTAATCGTGCCGTCAGGATTCACTGAAACAGTGTCAGCAGGAGCGATCGCGGAACCGGTCAACAACGCCGGCAAATCTAGCGGAGAAAAGGGTAGAGCCAGCGTAACCGGGGCGGGTAGCGTCTCTAGCTCCAGATTCAGGAGTTGCCCTTCTTGAGCAATGCGAACAAGCTGATTGCCTGCCACAGCGCTGATTAAAACGTCACCGCCAGGGGCGCTCACGGTGCCCGTATTGAGCACTTGTCCACCCACCAGCACCACTGAATTTCCAGGTGAAACGGCAAGCTCTCCCGCATTCACCACGCTGCCGGGCTGAGCCAGACTAAAGTGCAGGCTTTGCGGTTCACCCACCAGCGTGGCGTACTCAACCGAGTTCACCAAATCAAATTCTCCAGTGCCAAAATTCACCTGATCAGCGGTTGTTGCTGTAAAGCTGCCTTGCAAATTTAAGGCCGCATTGGGACCGAATAAAATTCCATTAGGATTAATCAGAAACAGATTGGCCGCCGAGCCACTTACCTGCAGCAAGCCGTCAATCACCGAAGGATTGCCCCCACTGACTCCGCTAAGAACGTTGAGGATTGCCGGGTCGGTGATGAAGGTGGCACTTTCCCCAGTCAGCAGATTGAACTCAGTAAATGTGTGGAAGAGACTTTGATTGTCGGCGGCAGTCATACCGCCAGTAATCGTGTGGTCTGGACCACTGGAGGTAACTTGAGTGTCGGTCTCGCCGGCGGGCACAATGCCTTCAGCTCCAGCCGAGCTGTGATTGAGAACAGCAAGACTCAGCAGCAAAGGGGTGGCGATCGCTGTTCGGCATAACGACATCATGGGCGAATATTCTTTAACTGAGTATTTGATCACAACTAAATCGACATTCAGTGGCTTAGTCTGCCGCATTACTGTCATGTCTAGAGCATGGCTTGACGGCTGCAGTTCGACAGCAAACGTGTCAGCTTCGTAGCAATTCTTTGCTGGAGATAACGGCCTGAAACAGTCAAAGAACTGACTCCGCAATTAACGAAGCGCTGATTGCGGTTTTCTCCCCAGCAAAATGCAGCGTTAGCACCGCTTGTCGGCGCAATGTGGTCAATTCTGGATTTGGAATTACGTTTCGGAATCGACAAACATGAGCGCCGAGCCAGGTCTCCTTGCAGGGAAACACTGAGTTAATGGGTACATTATTCACTAGCTGATTCCTAACTAACAGCCTCCAAGACATTCTTGACCCAGGGCCATATGATTAGGACTGACGTAGTTGCATCCGATTGTGCCCCCAATTCTGTAAGGCTCAGATTCAATATCCCCTTAGCGTTGGCGGATATCAAGGAGCTGATGCGTAAAACCTATGATGAAGTCAATTAGCGTAGTTATGGTTTGCTGCCGTTCGCTCTTAATTGATCCGCATTCACAGCGGCACTAGAGTGCATCAGTCATCTTGCAGTAAACACCCAACAGCGCTAATTTATAGAACCTCTTAAATTGCCAAACTTGCCGACGGTTACAGATATATGCAGGGTCAACTTGCTGAAATTGATATTCGTAGCATTCTCCAACTAGTTGAGCTGGGTCAGCGTACTGGTGAACTGTACGTAGAGGCTTACACCCTCAGTAATTCAGCGTCGAGTCTGGATAACTCTGCCACCCAATCTGACTCACCGCATTCTTGGCTAGTATTTTTTCTCAACGGTCAGATTGTCTATGCTGGCACTACAGACGGTAGATTGAATCGACTGCGCAGCTATCTGCACCGATACGACCTAGAAGATTCTTTGGCCGATCTGAATGTACCGGCGATCGCCACCTTCAATTCCCCCGAATATGGTTATCTGTGGGCGCTTTTAGAAAATCACACGCTCACCCCTGAGCAAGGGCGCAAGATTCTTAATGGCATGGTACGTGAGACAGTATTTGATCTGCTCAGCCTACACCAAGGATCCTTTATCTTTCAGTTGTCGCCCGGTCTCAGCCCCCAATTAATGACCTTTGAGATTAGCTCACTTGTGGCCGACATCACGACTCAAATTCAAGCTTGGAATCAGTTTTATCCTCACATCCAGTCGCCTCATCAATTTCCGACTTTGTTTCAGCAGCCAACTTTAGATCCAACTAAAAAATCGGCACGGATACTGGCTTGGATGAATGGCAGTACTTCAATCCAACAAATTGCGCGTTATTTAAATAAAGGAGTCGTCACGGTCGCTCGGGGCATTTATCCATATGTGCGTCAAGGCATTATTCATTTGTCAGCCATTGAAGCGCCTCCTACGGTGCCCGACCCTCCCGAAGGCTGGGATGCCACTCAGGTGCCGCGCATTGTTTGCGTAGACGATGGCGTGACGATTCGACAAGCAATTGAGCAAATCCTCGACGAGCACGGCTATGAAGCAACATCCATCGGCAATCCGCTCAGGGCACTGAGTCTGCTATTTCAACTGCAGCCCGATCTCATTCTGTGCGACATTGCCATGCCGGAATTAGAGGGTTATCAGCTCTGCGCCATGCTGAGGCAATCGACAATTTTTCGGCAAACGCCAATCATCATGCTAACGGGCAAAGATGGCTTTATTGATCGCGTTAAAGCTCGCATGGCCGGGGCCACTGACTATTTGACTAAACCCTTTGGCGCCCACGAACTGTTAACCCTTGTAGAAAAATATGTAGGCTTAGGCAACCCCAACCGCCTCAAGCCCGATCGCTTACTGGTTCAGGCTATTCAAGACGATTTAGAGCTAGAACCACATTCTCCGATGCCGAAGTATTAGATTATCTAGCCCGCCATCGTAAATTAGTCGGCAATCGCTGTTGGCTGACATCGAGTTAGTCATGGCCCAAGGCGATCGCTCATCACCATATTTTCAGACCTGGCTAGACACATGAATTTAGCCAAATACAAAAGCTCTAGGTTATTCTTTAAAATTTCATCAGTGACAACAAGCCACTCACTCAAACCATCATCACCACTGTCCGCTTAAACTCAACCAATTATTCCAAAAAGCAAGCATTTTCTGGGTTTACGGGTACCTTAAAAAGCACAGGACACATCCCATTCACATCGCAGTCTTGCACACCATCAAAGACACGTTGCAACGTGAAAATTTGAGTCAGGGAAGCCAATTTGCGAGTCATTGAATATTATGAGCATGGTTTTAGTGGTGGAAGACAGCATTCCTCAACGAACAATGATTACAGAACTGCTAAAGGGAAACGGTCTAACTGTCGCTGCCGCTAATGATGGAGTTGAAGCTCTGGAACAGATTCAAGCCGGCCAACAGCCTGACCTCGTAGTGCTAGATATTGTGATGCCTAGAATGAATGGTTACGAGGTGTGCCGTCGTCTTAAGTCTAATCCTGCTATGCAAAATGTCCCGGTGATTTTGTGTTCTTCCAAGGGAGAAGATTTTGATCGCTATTGGGGCATGAAACAAGGAGCCGATGCCTATATTGCAAAACCGTTTCAACCGACGGAACTGCTAGGCACGGTCAAACAGCTATTGCGAGCGTGATTGTGAGGTAACGAGGAGAGTATGGTTGGCAACCCAGATTTTTTGACCGGCACCGGACAAGAACAAGAGCCGGAACTGCAAGAACTTGAAACCCCGGAAGGCGAACTGTATCTCCGCTTTTTCGTCTCAACAGGTGACGAATTTGCCTTACCTGCCACCGGCATTCGTCGCATTATTGAGCATCCCCCTGATCGGATTACCGCCGTCCCTAACGTATCACCGCTACTGTTAGGTACGCTTAATGAGCAGGGTCGCGTCATTTGGGTGGCTGACTTGGGTCAGTTTTTGGGATACACCACCCAACTAAAAACTGATCGCACAGAGATTCCAGTAATTGCAGTTGAAGATCAGGGAACTATGCTAGGCTTAGCGGTTAATCAGATCGTTGGGACAGATTGGATGGATCTTGAATCTCTCACACTGGCCCAAAGTACGTCTGATACGATGGCTCCTTTCTTGAAGGGAGAATGGGTTATTGGTGAAGATTCATCTCAGCGAGCTGTTCGGCTATTGGACCACATCGCTGTTTTGCGATCAGCTCGCTGGGCGGCTTAACAGTTTTATTGAGATTGCTTAAACGGCAGGAGATTGAGGAAATGGCATCGAGCACTGATTACACCCAAGCATATCAGAAAGCTGAGAGAGCCTACATGCAGGGCAGCTATGAAGACGCTGCCACAATCATCGATCAGCTGGCCGTCGATTATCCCACCGACCCGAGCGTGCTTCTGTTACGGGGTCATATTTATTGCTATGGGCTACACCGCTATGGAGAAGCGCAAGAACAATATCGCGCGGTTTTAAACGCCACTGCGGATCCAGAATTTGTCGATTTTGCCCACAACGGCCTCACCTACGCCGAAGAACAGTCTGCGGTTGGCGGTACTACGGGGTCTGATTATGCGATCGCCGATGACTTCAATGAACCGGCTGACAACGATGCCATGACAGGCGATATGTCAGGACCGGAGACTGTCTACAGCGACGGAACTGGCAATCAAGAAGATATTTTCGATGATGATTTCACCGAATTCAATCTCGAAGCTTCTGACGCTGACCTAGATTTGGACGCCGATTCTTCCTTTGATAGCCCGTTTGCCGCCGCTACCAATGAGACGACATCAGCTGCCGTAGATACTGCCGATCCCTTTGCCATGCCTGATGACACGGGCACTGCAGCAGCCAACAATTCATTTGAGAATATCGACAATCCTTTTGGCAGTGATGCCGATTTAGCGGAACTGGACATGCCAGATTCAGGGATTGCAGATGAAGATCCCTTTTCGGCTTTTGAAAATTTAGAAACTGCAGAGACCGATCCAGAATCATTTGCTAATCCATCTAGCATTGACTTTGAATCAGCGCCAACGCAGATGGAAAATTTGCCCGATGAATCAGACTATGCGGCAGCTCCGGCTGAGATGCCGTTTATTGATGAACCTGACGAGCAAACCCTTTTTATGACCGAGCCGACTGAAGCCGGCTCGATGCCAGAGGCCGATTCTCCGGTCGCTGATGAGTTAGAAGCTTTTGCCGATGAAGGCTATCTGTCCAGCGAAACATCGACTGGAGAAACTTACGCTGATTTAAGCTATGCAGACAATGGAGCCGCCATTGTTGATGACAGCGCCAGTAGTCAAAGCAATGTGGATTTTTTAGATGATTTTGACGAATTTGATGATCTTGGCAGCATCCCCGACTTCGAGCTAACCGATAGCTCAGCTGGTTTCACTAGCCCAGCCACTGGGACTGCTGGCATTAACGCCAGCGATGATGCAATTGAATCCGATAGCTTCGGAGCATCGGATTTTGCTCTGGAAGACGATGGTTCTTCAGCAATTAATGACGAAGAAATTTTCAGTATTTCCGGTGTTGCCGATCAGCTGCCAGCCTTTGCTCAGGTAGATGAAGATGACACCAAGCCAGCATCTTCAGAACAAGGCGCGCTGGCTGTTTTAGAAAATGCCTCTTCAGGTACCAAACAAGTGATTGTGGCTGGGGCTGCCGGACTCGCTTCATTCATTACAGCGGGAGTCGTTTATTTCGTCGGCTCAACCGTGATGGCCGACCAAGAAATTCGACCCGTGCCGGCTGCGGCGATGTCCCTTGCAGCAGGAGTTGCCGGGTTCGGGACTGCCGCAGGCGTTGGCCATCTGGCCAATCGCCGCACTAAACAAGGGCTAGATGATTTGCAGACCCAATTTACAGCGGTATCTCAGGGCAATCTTAACGCCCGCGCTACGGTATATGCCGAAGATGATGCGGGCAAACTGGCATCTGGCTTTAATCAAATGGCGCGAGTGATTTTAACCACTACCAGTGAAGCGCAGCGAAAAGCTCAGGAACAGGAACAGGCAAAAGAAGACCTGCAGCGCCAAGTGATTCGTCTGCTGGATGATGTAGAAGGAGCCGCCCGTGGAGACCTGACGGTGAAAGCAGAAGTGACGGCCGACGTGCTCGGAGCCGTTGCCGACTCTTTCAACTTAACCATTCAAAATCTCCAGGAAATTGTGCAGCAGGTGAGTGCAGCAGCCCGGCAGGTGAGTGCGGCTTCGGCAGAGAACGAAACCTTTGCCCGCAGCCTGTCGGCAGATGCACTACGGCAAGCGGAGGAGTTGGCGGTCACCCTGAATTCAGTACAGGTAATGACCGACTCGATTCAGCGGGTGGCAGAAAGCGCGCGCGAGGCAGAAGAAGTGGCTCGGTCAGCGTCGGCAACAGCGCTAAGGGGTGGCGAATCGGTGGAACGGACAGTGGCCGGTATTTTGGAAATTCGGGAAACAGTGGCGGAAACCACTCGTAAGGTAAAGCGACTGGCGGAATCTTCCCAAGAAATTTCTAAAATCGTCGCTTTGATTTCACAGATTGCTTCTCGAACCAACCTGCTGGCATTGAACGCGAGTATTGAGGCGGCCAGAGCTGGAGAAGCCGGTCGTGGCTTCGCCATTGTGGCAGATGAAGTGCGACAGCTGGCGGATCGTGCGGCCAAAGCTTCCAAGGAAATTGAACAAATTGTTTTACAGATTCAAAGTGAAACCAGCGGCGTAATGACGGCAATGGAAGAAGGCACGCAGCAGGTCATTGAGGGCACGCGCTTGGCGGAGCAGGCTAAGCGATCGCTAGAGGACATTATTCAAGTCTCTAATCGCATTGACGTCCTGGTACGTTCCATTACCGCTGACACCGTAGAGCAAACAGAAACATCACGGACGGTGGCTCAGGTTATGCAATCAGTTGAGTTAACCGCCCAAGAAACGTCTCAGGAGTCACAGCGGGTGTCTACGTCTCTGCAAAACTTGGTTGGTGTAGCCCGAGACCTACTGACCTCAGTAGAGAGATTTAAGGTTGATACTGGGGAGGACATTCGCAATTGAGTCAAGCGCGATCACCAGTAAGTTAAAGAGCCGTAACAATACCGGCAAATCACCGATTAAGATATCGAACAAGAGCCTACCGCTTGTTTTCAATATCTAGCCGCAGTTAGTATCGTTCGTCATTTCGACACATTTAGAGAACAAGCCCAAGGCACCAAACATCAGCACGAGGGGGGAAATTGTCCACCATGATGCCTGAACAACAGCAGAGGATTTTAGGATACTTCATTGAAGAAGCGAAGGATCACTTAAATACGATTGAACAAGGGTTGCTAAATCTGCAGGCCACGATTCAAGATCCAGAGCGCATGAGTGAAGTCTTCCGAGCGGCTCACTCCGTTAAAGGTGGCGCCGCCATGCTGAGTTTAGGCAGCATTCAGCAAACTTCACACCGCCTAGAAGACTATTTCAAAGATCTTAAAGAAGCGCCAACCACTCAGGTTGACCGCGACCTAGAAACAATGTTTTTGCAGATTTTCGACGGTCTGCAGGCCTTATTAGAAGAACTTCAGGGGCCATTTGGCTTGACTGAAGATAAGGCTCAGGAAGTGATGGCTGATATTGAGCCGGTGTTTGATCGACTCGAGTCCCACCTGACCGAGCTGGTCGCTATGGCACCTGCCGCAGCTCCTGAGCCTGCAGTACCCGTTCCTGCGACTACCAGCACTCAATCTCCTCGTACTGTAATCAGCAGTGAAGATAGTGCGCTGAAGCTGGTCTTCAGCAGCGATGTTCCAGGATATTTGCGGGAGATGCTGACTCTATTCAAACAAGCAGATACTGAAGCGAGTCGTTCCGCTTTGCAGGTCTGCTGCGATTCGTTGAAGCGAGTTGGTGAACAGTTCGACCTGAATCTTTGGTGCGAATTGACGGCGGCCGTACGGAAAGCCATTGGCAATCGAGAGCAGCTCTATCGTTCTCTGGCACCAGTTGTTATTAAAGAATTGAAGCGGGCACAAGAGCAAGTTTTAGCCGGGCAAGCTAATGAGATTGTGGTCTCCCCTGAGTTAGAAGCACTCTTGCCGATACCAGCAGAACCGGATGTGGAAGTCGGCGACATCGATTCGCTGTTGGATGATGCTTTAGCTTCAACAGCGGAAGCAGATCTGAGCGACCTATTTGATACGACACCGCAGCCAGCTGCTACGGATGCCAGCGCTGACGACCTGGATTGGCTTGATAGTGCTGCCGCCGATCAGGCAACCGACGTCGATGATTTGGCTGATTCCCTCTCAGTCCTATCCGATGAATCTTTGGCCAGTGGCGCCCCGCCCCAAGAACCGACCGTCGGAGCAGCAGAGTTAAACAGCCTAGCCGACTTGTTTGAAGGGGAAGTAGCAGAACTTGATTCTCCCTGGGATGAAATTTCTGAAAGCGAAGCAGCGATCGCGGATACTCCCAACCCAGATATTGATCCCAATAGCGATTTTTCCGATTTGTTAGACAGCTCTTTAGAAGCGGATGACGCTGCGGCCAATAATGACTTCGCTGATCTCTTTGGTGAAAGCGAGAACGCCTCAGAAGCTCATGGACTCGGAGCCGTTAGTACTCCGACAGACGGCAATGATTTAGATGATTTATTGAATCTCTCTGCCGATGTACCAGAAAACGGTGCTGACGCCATCACCGATGACGGTTTAGAAGCGCTGCTCGATGGCTTTGAGGAGCCGAATGATGCCAGTACCCCAGACGACTTAGCGCTAAGTTTAGATTTAGAAACTGCTGCAGATGATGACGCTGGTGATGACAGCCTAGAGAGCAACGACTTTGATGTTCAGTCAGATGACTCGTCAGCCGCTGCTACAGTCACCGATGATTTTGACGATTTGTTTAGCCAGGATGACGCCGCAGTGGACGCTGCCGCAGTGGCTAGCGATGATGAGTCTTTGGGAGAGATTGGCGACCCCTGGTCATCAGTGGAAATCACTGAGCCTGTAGAAGATAATTCAGCGCTTGATGCTTTGGATAACCTACAAGATGAACCGGAACCAGCCGACGCTTCGACAGCTGATGCAGCCGCAGCAGACTTCGATGATTTACCCGATTTGTTGGACGATTTCCCAGATTTATCGGATGTCGGTGACTCGGATGTCGACGATGAAATTGTTGCATCGCCACTGGTGACTGACAATGATTCTGGCGTGGTCGATGAGCAAATTGACGACGTCTTAGATGATTTATGGACAGAGACAGCAAGCGAGACCACTGCCGCAACAACGGCAATTGAGCTAACCGTCGCAACTGATGACTTAGCCTTAGAGCTCAGCGATTTGGAAACATCGGACGCTGGCACCGATGACCTCAGCGATTTACTGGATGAAACTGCATTCCCAGAAGATATCTCGTCTGAAGAGCTAACGGATGGCAATGCCGAGACCGCTGTAGATGCCGATGCACTCTTTGCCGATCTTGATGCGGATGCAGGTGAAAGTAACTTAGAAGATCACTTTGGCACCGTCGAAGATGACGCCACAGTTTTGCAATTAGAAAACGATGAAATTCTCGATGAGGCTAACTTAACCGCAAACGATCAAGATAATTTAGACGCCTCGTTGATTGACAATACGGCAACTGAGCTCGGAGATGAGTTGGACGGTCTCGGCGACTTCGATTTGACTTTCGCTGACGAAGATGGCGCTGCGCTTTCTCTAGAATCATCAGAAAGTCTGGCAACCGATGCCGTAGCTGCTGAAGCAAGCCTGCCGGATATCGTTACCGAGCAGGTGTTCAATACCGATCAGGCAGCGTCAGACGTAACCGAGAGTGTTGACGATGACTTTTTTGGCATCACAGCCGACGAACCAGTGCGTGAACCAGCCACTGCCGCCGCCGATGATATCGACGAGTTCTTTTCGACACCGGAGCCAGCCACTGAATTGACGGTGGATGTGCAGGAATGGTCTGAAGTTGAGGCAGAAAGTGCTGAAACGATCGCAACCGAGGCCGCGATCGCTGACCTAGCAGAACCTCCTGCGGCTGTCGATGAGGCATTTGATATTGCGGCTGAGTCCTCTTGGTCTGAAGCGAGCGACGAGAACGATCGTGATATTTCCTCCACTGAAAGCGATCCCCATCTTGCCTTAAGTGATGACCTAGACGAATTAGATCTGGGCTTTGACAATATCGAAAGCCCGAGCATTAGCGATGCTCCCGATTTTTCTGCCCATGAAAGCGATGACATCGATGTCGCGGCTAGCGACATCGCAGACTTTGACCTCGACTTTGATGCCGGCAGCGACATTAGTCCAGTCGCTAATGATCCGGATGACGTGGATTTAGACTTTGGCGCAGCTGACAGTGCTGCCGACGAGAATGAGCTTGATCTTGACCTCAGCTTCGATGAAGACAGCGACACCAGCTCTGACATCAATGATCTAGGCGATCTCGATCTGAACCTTGATGTCGCTGACAGTGCTGCTGACGATGAGCTTGACTTGGACTTTTCCACCGCTGAGGACGCTGAGGTTAATGCCGGCACTGATGACTTGGGCGACCTTGACCTGGAGTTTGATGATGCGGCAGCGATCGCGGATGGCGGGGATGCCAGCCCTGGCGACTCTGACCCAGATTTAGAGGGTCTCACAATAGACGCTGTAGATACTGATAGCAGCGACGCTTTTACATCTGATGACATCACTTTTGATGATCTCGATGCCATGTTGGAGGAGCCCTCTGATGTAGGGCTAGAGGCTAATAACGAGGAATCAACGAATACCCACGAATTCGATGATCTCGACGAGCTGCTAAGCGATGACGCCCCTGCCGAAAATTTCGTCACTGATATCGACAATTCAGTTAACGAGAGCCCCGTTGATTTTAATGATCTCAACGAATTCATTAGTCATGACGAGTCGATGCCCGCCGCCGACTCTCTGATGGACGATGCCCTGGGCAGCAATGATTTTGGCGACCTAGAAAAACTACTGGAAGAAGCTGATCAAACCCTTGGCGGCAGTGCTTCCACCATCCGCGCTGGTGGTCCCGGTCGCTCAACCCGTAGAGTTGGCGGCATTGTCGATCAGACCATGCGGGTTTCGGTAAAGCACCTAGACAACCTCAACAATCTTGTCGGAGAACTGGTTGTCAACCGGAATTCTTTAGAGCAAGACCAAGAGCGGTTCCGCCAGTTTCTCGATAATTTATTGTTTCAGGTGCAGCAGCTCAACGATGTCGGTCAGCGTATGCGGGACCTTTATGAGCGATCGCTGTTGGAAAGTTCTTTGCTCGCTAGCCGGCAAGCGTTTCAAAGCGGTGGCAGCACTCGGAGCCTAACTCGAACGAGCGGTAATGGCGATAACCACGCTACTGGTGCCGACTTTGATGCTCTAGAGATGGACCGATTTACCGGTTTCCATACGCTGACGCAGGAAATGATTGAGCTGATCGTGCGCGTGCGAGAGTCATCGTCTGACATTGCCTACACTGTCGAATCGACCGATCAAATTGCCCGCCAGTTTCGTCAAGTCACCACTCAGCTGCAAGAGGGCCTAAATAAAGCCCGAATGATACCGTTTGCTCAAACAGCTGATCGGCTACCACGAGCCGTCCGCGACATTTCCATCAAGTGTGGCAAAGAAGCTCGTCTAATTGTGGAAGGTCGCGACACGTTGATCGACAAGATGCTGCTTGAGCGGCTATACGATCCCATGACCCATTTGGTCAACAATGCCATTACCCACGGCATTGAATCTCCTGAAGAACGCGCGGCCATTGGCAAACCCCGAGAGGGCACCATTACCGTTCGCGCCTTCTATCAGGGCAATCAAACCGTTATTTACATTGAAGATGACGGCGGCGGCATCAATGCTGACATCGTTAAGAGTAAGGCCATCCAGCGAGGGCTGATTACTCAAACTGAAGCCGAAAACATGAACATGCTGGAAATCTACGAATTACTATTTCGTCACGGTTTCAGCACCCGCGATCAAGCTGACGATTTTGCCGGTCGTGGGGTGGGCATGGATGTCGTCCGCACCGCCTTGTCAGAAATTCGCGGCTCCATCAACATTGATTCAGAACTGGGCAAAGGCACCAGTTTTACCATTCGATTACCATTAACCCTCAGTATCTCCAAAGCGCTGAGCTGTCTGAATAATCAGGCTCGCATCGCCTTTCCTATGGATGGGGTCGAAGATATGTTTGACGTGCCCCGCGATCGCATTCACACCAACGAAGAAGGCCATTCTTCGATTCAGTGGCGGGATATGACCCTAGGTTTTCAGCCTCTATCCGAACTGCTGCAATTTAATCGATCGCTGGGGCGCGGTCGCGTTTATGGCGGTAGCCAAGACGACGATATGGTTTCAGTGGTTGTCCTACGTAACGCCAATACCTACATTGGCATCGAAGTCGATCGCGTGTTGGGCGAGCAGGAAATTGTTATTAAGCAAATTGAGGGTCCAGTGCCTAAACCCATGGGTATTGCTGGAGCTACCGTGCTCGGCGATGGTCGGGTGATGCCCATTGGCGACGTCTTAGAACTCATTGACATCGCTCAGGGTCGCGTGCGCCGTGAAGCTGGCTCTTCTCTCTGGTCGCAGGTAGAACTACCGCCGCAAGAGGAGGAAATGGTCAAGACCGAACCGACGGTCCTGATCGTAGACGACTCGATTACGGTACGCGAGCTGCTGTCCATGAGTTTCAATAAAGTGGGCTACCGAGTAGAACAGGCTCGCGATGGTCAGGAAGCGTGGGAAAAAATGCGATCGGGTTTGCCTTGCGACTTGGTGTTCTGTGATATTGAAATGCCCCGCATGGACGGTCTAGAACTGCTGTCCCGCATGCAAAAAGACAACATGTTGAAGCAAGTTCCCATTGCTATGCTGACTTCTCGCGGTGCCGATCGCCACCGCCAAATGGCCGTCGATTTGGGAGCCAATGGCTACTTCACTAAACCCTATTTAGAAGAGGCTCTACTCGATGCTGCTCAGCGCATGCTTAAGGGCGAGGTTTTGATCGACCAATCCACCGAAGAAGACGAGTAAAACTGTGCGTTAAAGCTTGATGCTCGAAAGTGCTCGGAAAATTAGCATGGGATAACAAATCAAGGTGGGGCATGCCCACCTCCCCTAGGCGTTTATAAATCCTCTACCTGCTGACCAGAAACCACCGGGGCCGTCTTACGCAGTTTCAGATCAGGGTGATCACCCTCGACTTGGCCCACATTCCACTCATTACGGAAGAGCAGCACTGGCCGACCCCAGCTATCCTTTACTACCGTGGTATTGAATAAGCGCCCTGCCTTTTCCAGGGCTTCCCAACCGCCTTCTACCCAGCGAGCCACGCTGTAGGGCAGCGGCTCCAACCGCGTTTCGGCATTGTACTCATTTTGTAATCGGAACTGCACCACCTCAAACTGCAGCTGTCCGACGGCGGCCAAAATCGGATCGCGCTTGGACTCATCAGCCGAGAACATAATTTGCACCGCGCCTTCTTCCCTCAACTCCGTTACGCCCTTGTGAAACTGCTTAAACTTAGAAGGATTTGGGTTTCTGAGATAGGCAAACAGTTCCGGCGAGAAACAGGGAATGCCTTCATATTCCAGCTTTTGACCTTGATAAATCGTATCGCCGATCGCAAATACTCCCGGATTATTCAAGCCAATCACGTCGCCAGGATAAGCCTCCTCCAGCGATTCTCGTCCTTGAGCAAATAGCTTTTGAGGATGCGAGAGTCGAACATTTTTGCCCGATCGCGCATGGTTGACCACCATATCTTTCTCAAACTTACCAGAACAAACGCGGATAAACGCCACGCGATCGCGGTGCTTTGGGTCCATATTGGCCTGTAACTTGAACACGAAGCCACTAAAGTCTTCGCTCGTCGGCTCAACTTCACCTCGGGTACTGCTGCGCGGCGTAGGCTTCAGCGCATAGTCCAGAAAAGCGTCCAAAAAGAGCTGTACGCCAAAGTTGGTCATCGCGCTGCCAAAAAAGACCGGTGAAAGCTGTCCTGCATGAATGGCATCAACATCCAATTCAGATCCCAATTCCTCAATCATCTCCAGCTCTTCTTTGAACTGATAGTAGAGTTCCTGATCGACCAGCTCTTCAATCCGGGGATCACCCAGCTCCACAATAATTTTGCCCGCTGCTTTGCTACCGTGGGCGGTACGCTCAAACAAATGAAACTGTCGAGTGCGGCGATCAAACACGCCTCGAAACTGTTCGCCTATGCCAATCGGCCAGTTCACGGCGTAAGTCGCTAATCCCAACTCCTGCTCAATTTCGTCCAGCAGCTCCAGCGGGTCACGGGCAGGCCGATCCATCTTGTTGAAGAAGGTGAAGATGGGCAGCGATCGCATACGGCAAACTTCAAATAGCTTGCGCGTTTGCGGCTCCAAACCTTTAGCCGCATCTTCCAACATCACCGCATTATCAGCAGCGGCTAGGGTCCGATAGGTGTCTTCACTAAAGTCTTGGTGGCCCGGCGTATCCAACAGATTGACCCGGATATCCTGATAATCAAACTGCAGCACCGTCGAAGTAATCGAAATGCCCCGCTGCTGCTCCATTTCCATCCAGTCAGAAGTGGCGTGCCGCTGAGCCCGACGGGCCTTCACAGCCCCGGCTTCATGAATCGCCCCGCCATACAGCAACAGCTTTTCGGTCAGGGTCGTTTTACCCGCGTCGGGGTGGGAGATAATCGCAAAGTTGCGGCGCTTCTCCACCTCTTCGGTTAAAACTTCTGGGGAAACGAAGGTTGTTGCCATATAATTGCGCAGAGCGATAGAAGAACTAATACTTTTATTTTAAGTCAAGCGATCGAGCAGAGTACATTCCAGTTCTGCAGCATCGCAGACACCAACGCCAGCCTCGCCGCGCTAGTCACCGTTGCCGATTGAGCAGCAGTGGGCAATCGAAGTGCTATTGCCAAAACTAAAAGCATCAAAATTGCTAGCGCGAATGCTGCAGCCGACTACAGCAACGCAATCGCAATTGAATGAAGCGATCTCACCTCTCTATTAATTCGGGTTTCACTCTTCAATCCGTAAAAGTCGATTCCATAACCTCAAAACTGGGCAGCTATAGAGTCTCTCGCGATCTACAAACATCGACGTATTACGCGGAAACTTTCTGTCTACTAACATTGTTATGCGCAAGTGTGCACAGTTTGACGTACTAGGAGAGAATAAATGATAGAAAGAATGGTGCCAGCGTTGTATGTAGAGGATTTGGGGGCCTCGAAGTCCTTCTATTACGACCTGCTTGGTTTGAAGCCATCTTTTGAAGCTGACTGGATTGTCCAACTTACAGATTCCGAGAATGAGGCAGTTCAATTAATTATTCAGCCGAGAAATCACGATCTTGTGCCAGCGGCATTCCGGCGTTCACCCCAAGGTAGCAGTATTGCCTTCGTTGTCCACGATTGTGATGCACTTTACAAAAAAGCTCAATCTATGGGACTGGAAATCATTCAAGAACCAAAGAACGAGTATTACGGCCAGAGACGCTTCTTAACAGTCGATCCGGACGGCATGCTAATCGATATAAGTTCAAACTGTAATCCGTCACCTGAATTCATGGAGAAGTATTTTGGGTCACCAAGCGCATAACAAGGCGGTCAAATCGGACCCACTAGACTCCGCATCAAAGGCACATGGCTTCCCCGTTTTGTGCGTCTTTGCAGCTCCACTATTGCGTCACTTACCTTGGCGTTATCTACTAACTATCGAAAAAGAATCTAAGCAAATCTCAGAAATCGCTCACTCAAACAGGGTCACAATTTGTCGCACAGCGGTTTGGGCAGAATAGCTAACGCCAGCGGTGCCTTCGCCGGGGTGAGTGCAATCACCGACGAGCCAAAGATTGGAGATAGGCGTGCGGTTAGCAAAGCCAAAGGGACCAAAGGTGCTGACACGCATACCCAAGCCACCAACCGCGCCGCGATCACGTCCGGTAAAGCGCTCAAACGTGCGCGGGGTTCCCGCTTCTACATGCACTAAATGCTCCGATCGCAGGTCAAAGAATACACCGAGTCGAGCGATCGCTGTTTCGGTGTATTCCTGTTTGAGCGCATCATAGCTGTCTGCCTGCTGCCATTGACTCAAGTCAGTAAATGAAGAAGCAATGATCGTGGCTTTGCCGTCTGGGGCGCGGCCATCTCCCGGACGACTCACAGAAACGAACAGCGAATTGTTTTCGCCAATCGGGCCATCGTAGTCGTACAAAAACTGCAGGTGCGGCGGGCAGTTCTCAGGAATTGCGGCCTGGTCAACTCCCAGATATACGACAAATGCCCCGGAGGAATCTTCCAGCTTGTCCACTCGCCGACGATAGCCTGAAGGAGCGTGGTCTCCCAGCAGCTGCACCAAATTTTGCACAGTGACATTGCCAACGACGATATCCGCCGGTTCCGTCCAGGTTTTGCCAGTTTTCTGGCTGCGTACTGTCACGCCCGTTACCCGATTATCCTGCATCTGAATTTGCTCAACGCTGTGACGCATCAGTAATTTACCGCCATCTCGCTTTAGGGCAGCCACCAGGCGATCGCTCAGCACTTGCATACTGCCTTCCAGGTGAAACAGTCCCTGGGGCGCTTGCGAAACCCCCAGCGCCGTCGCCGCGTACAGCAGCGCCGTCTCGTCCGCACCCACTTGAGAATAAAGCTTGAGCTGCATGTCAAGAAACGTTTTGAGGCGGCGATCGCCATACAGTCCAAACGCCTTCAGCAGTTGCCCCACAGTGGAAAATGTGAAGGGAGCGGTAACCAGCGTATCAGGGCGCACCGCCGACACCAGTTGCCAAACATCCCAAGCATTACGGGGCGGCAGCACTGGCTCTCGCCCCTGAAACCGCCAGCTTGCTTGAAACAGGGTGTTTAATAATTGCCAAAATGGTTCGCTATTGGGGAACTGACGTTGGCGCTCTGCTTGCCAGGCCTTGCGATCGCGCCATACCGAAATGGGCTCAGTTTCTCCCGGCAAATACACCGCACAAGCAGGATCACAGGGCGTCGCCATCGGCAGGGGAATCTCTAACTCCGCAAAAATCTCGTGGTGAATACCGTCAGGCTCCAGTCCCGCCACTTGAGTCGCACCCACGTCAAATGTGAAACCGCGCCGCTTGAAGGTCGAGGCACAACCCCCCGGCACTAAAGCCTGATCAAAGACCATCACGTCATAACCACGATGCGCCAGGAGAGCAGCAGCCGTAAGGCCTCCGATACCTGCACCGATTACAACCACTCGCTCAGCTTGGGAATGCCCAACCACAATATTTACATTCTGTTACGTCTTTTCATAGTTTAGCCTTTTATTGGCAGCCGCGAGCTTGGCGCCTAGTGATTGGGCAATCCGTCACTACTGGAGAATTCAACACTTCGCGAACAAGAATTATTGCTGCCAATTTATAAAGTCTAACTAAATGCCATCAACAGCAGTGGCAAACCTAAGATGCACGCCGCAGAGCTAAGGGATCTGCACTTAAATAACCCACCTAAAGCATAAAGTGGCTGTAAGGGTTTGGCAGTGCCAAACCCCAAAGACTGAGTACGCTATTTTCAGGCAACTCCCTAATTACCATCGACAATTTTTAACTATTGAAACTTGACCGCTGACTGCGTTTTTTTCAGTTCTTTCAGCTCTTTTTTCGTTAACTTTCCTTGAGAACTTTCTCCCGATTGAGACTGCTGTAGTCGCTCTTGACGATCAATATCAGGTAGTTTCAAGACAATGCCAGCCGCCAACCAGTAATACACATTGACTGGGTCAACATCTAACGGATAGTAGTAAGGAAAATAGCTAATAAACAAGACAAAAACAAACATTGAAGCGCCATAGCCGCGCAGATTCGGGTCTTTAATACTGCGATATGCCCGAAAACAAGCTATTAACAAAGCAGTATAAACTGAAAACATCGAAATCAAGCCGATGACACCCGTCTCATAGAGCACTTTAGAGTGATAAGTCTCGACCAATACAGTCTCACCAAAGATACGAGCAGCGTTGGTAGCCCGACCAACGCCTCGTCCTAGAATGCCTTGTTGAGAATCCATCGCCCACTGCAACTGGTGGAAAATAAAATCCTGAGGCGGCGCTGCGCTCCAGCGACTTTGAAAACTCTCCAACCGCTCGGCAACTACATCGGGATACTGTGTAGCGGCAAATCCTAAAGCCAAAAATAGGACAACACCGATAGGCAAAAATAGCTTCAAGTTAGCAACCTGCCCAGTCATAATTAATAACAAAACAATCGTAAAGGGGACTAGGGCAAGGGCAATTCGCTGTCCTGAAACTAGAGCTAATGTGAATACCATACCCATAGCAATCAGCCCAATAATTTTCCAGATCAGCGTCCGATCATTAAAGGCGGTGCCAAAGGCAAAAAATGCACTAGAAATTAAAAACCAACCCCACTGCCAGGGTGCAACAAAAGTTCCTGGCAACCGAATTTGACCTTGGGAAGGAGCATACAGAAGTGATCCTCCGACAAAGCATCTTGCATCCAAAGATGCTTTGAATAAATCTTCCCCCTCACCCACAGTACCAGGACAGATGCCAGTTCTCAGCATCATATACTGCATGAAGGCTAGGCCACAGCAAATAATAATTAGTACGACTTGCGATCGCAAAATAAAGTACAAATCTTTCTTAGTATTAATTAAGTAGTAAATACAAGTAATTAAAAGCAGATAACCAACTTGTGCCTTCAATCCCAAAATTCCCAATAAAATTGGCATCTCGCCTTCAGCTGAAAGCTGCTGCGAGCCATTCACAAACAGCATGACTGCCATTAAGTAAGTTGCATAGATAGTTAAAGGAATTTTGATTGCAGAAGGGATAATCAGCGGCTGCTTATATTTTTGACAAAACAGAAAAACCGCTATCAAAGCGGGAAAGAAAATTGCATCTTTCGCTAACTGAAGGATTGAGCTACCTCCCAACGCATACGTGACCGTACCACTAAACGGCAGATAGAATACGAATCCATAAATTGCATAACGTGGAAAGCGAAAGGAGAGGGCCAGACAAGCAGCCCCAAATGCTCCAGCAACGCCCAGTTTAGGCTCAGCAACTACACTACCGATTACCGCCAAAATTGTGCAAACAATGACAACGGGAATCACAAAGGATAAAACCTTTTGCCGAATTTTAGCTTTCTCTCGGGCAATTTTTCGCTGCTCTTTACGCGAAAGCACTGGCTGAGAATCATTGGCTGATTTAACAGCCTTTTTGCGCTTTTTTTTAGCCTTACTCTTGGACATTAGTAACAAGCAGCAGTAACGATAAAAAATCCAATTAGTATTAGGTAAAGAACGGCCATTATCCGGTCTTAATTTCTACCCAGCCTTACGTAGTAGAATCCAAATTTTAGCTCTCTAGTCCTCAATTTCAGGAAATATTGAATCTGATTTTTCTTAGAAGCTGAGAAATCAAAGAGCAATTACGTGCATCAATCCTAGTGGCCTTTTTCTTAAAGCAAGCACATAGTCAGACAGCTTTTAGAGATACAGGCATGCTGCAGTAGGCGTCTCTACAGTTCACAATCAAGAGAGCATACAACTAATTTTTCCCACCCTCGCGGTAATACTGACAGGAAATATTGACTCTGTAGATTCTTTACGAGGATTTGACGGCAAACCCGCACATATTATTCGCACCAGCGTTACCGATTTAAGCAATTGGGAATACCATCACAGCCGCCAGGAACAGTGGCGCGAGTCTTTTCGCCTCCCCAGCGGCAAAAATATTCGCGCTGCTCTTCTGATAAGCGTTTCACGCCCGATAAATCAGCTTCTTCTACGACTGCGCCCGTATGCTGTCCCGTCATAAAGTCCGGTGACTCAAGGCGGCTGCGAGGAGAAGCTGATTGCACCTGACCAAAGAAGAGGGTGGCTCCCATCAGGTCTGCTTCCACCAAGGTGGCCTGATACAAAATGGTGCGTACAAAATTCGCTCTGACGAGGTCACACCGGCTGAGATCAGCTCGAATTAAATTGATATCGCTTAAATCAGTCCAGCGAAGATCACTGCCGGCCAAGTTGGCATTGGCTAAAATTGCCCCCAAGTTGATGACCCGGATACCGTGTTCTCGATCTTCTGCATAGCCACCGCGGCCATCTAAAATCGGCCGGCCCAGGTGCTCATCGCGCTGTAGTGGAGTCAGCAGACGCGATCGCGACAGAAAGCGAATCACCTTCGCTTTGCCAGGAGCATCAATGCTGGTAAGAATGGCCGAGGTTCTGGCTTCCGCAATAATGCGCTCTTATGGCCAGTCTTCAAGCAAGCCTTCATCGTCCAACACCAGATCAGAAATACCTTGAAAGTAAGCATCGATTGTCTGCTGCTGAGTAATGCGATTTTGCTGCAGAGTTAAATCGCGAGAAATGATGTATTGTCGCCAGGCAACAAATAAGGCTAGCAGCGCGACAAAAATTTGCCCGATCGCACCCAAAAAGTCACCAAAAGAGCCCAAAATATTCCACGGCAGGGTTAGGGCCCAAGTACGGATAGCTTGGTTAATCCCGATAGCTTCAGTCAGCCCAAAGAAACCAACTATCGACGCTGGAATGGCAATCAACAGCGATCGCTGCTGCGCTGATAATTCACTGATAACATAAGCCAGAGATGGCGCCAGCAAGCCCCAAGATAAAGTTAGCGTTAATAGCGCCCCAATCAGGGTGAGCCACGACAAATTAAAGCTAAATCCCAAGAAAACTAACGCAACAGCGCCAAGAATAACCAGCCCTGCCGGAGGGCTTTGAGATACTTGAGCGGGGGCAGCCGCCTTTTCTTCTTGATCAGCGCCGGCTGTTAGCGACGGCGATCGACCGTTTGCGGCTGAGTCTAATGCTGACTCAGACACAGTATTCTCTGGCAATGGCGGAGGTGCAGCCGCAGCATCTGCTCCATAGGCCGTCGAGAGGTCGGCACTTTTGGCAGGTGGCACGGCAGCCTTAGACTGTTTGCTGTTAGGTATGTCATTTTCGCCATTCAGCTGAGAATCAGAACTCATGGGACACTAATCCTTTGCGCAAGCCAGATTCATCGCTCAATGTAGCCTGATCTACCAGCATTGGACAATGTACCCGCTATCAATTGGGTCATCCTCAAGATAGATAAATTTAAGTCATTGATATGAGGTCACTATTAATTACGGGCATCAGCGGTCTATTGGGAGGACATTTCTGTCGTCACGAAAAAGCTGGATGGCAGCTATGGGGCACGTATCACCATCATCCCGTCATGACACCGTATGTCAAAGCCTTACCGCTAGATCTAACTACGCCTGAGTCCATTCATGCCGTTTGGCAGCAGGTGCATCCCGATGCGGTAATTCACACTGCAGCACTTTCTAAAGCCGGTATCTGTCAGCAGCAGCCCGAGCATAGCCATCAAATCAACGTTGCTGGGACGCTGGCTTTAGCGCAGCGCTGTGCTCAAGCTGAGATTCCCTTTATTTTTACTTCCACTGACCTGGTATTTGATGGCACAGCAGCTCCTTATTCAGAAAGCGATCGCCCCAACCCCGTCAACACATACGGCGAACACAAAGCACTCGCTGAGGCACAAATTTTAGCCTGCTATCCGGCAGCAACCATTTGTCGTCTGCCTCTGCTGTTGGGAGCTGCCACTGCCACTGCTCAAAGTTTTGTACAGCCACTGTTACAAGCGATAGCAACACAAACCTCTCAAACTTTATTTATAGACGAAATTCGGACTCCAGCCGCAGTCAGCGATGTCGTTCAAGGTCTATATCTCATCCTGGATCAAGGTGTCACTGGTATTTGGCATCTAGGCGGTTGTCAGCGACTCAACCGCTATGAGTTAGGGTTGCTAATTGCCGACAGCTTCCAAGTCTCTCCCGCCTCTTTACGACCAGGACAACAGTCCGAAGTCAATCTCACTACTCCTCGACCGCCAGACGTTTCCCTCAACAGTCAGAAAGCGTTTGCTCTGGGTTACAGACCACAACCGCTAGAACAAGCCCTAGCAGCGATCGCTCACACCACTGCATAAATTGCCGCGTACCGTGTCATCTTCCTATCCTGCTACCTCACGCCATATCTAGCGCTGTTTTCCTGACCATGTCATCTTTACAACACTCCAGTTGGAGTGCCAGTTTATAGATTTCTCACAGCATTTTTGCAGCATCGCCGACAGCAGATCGAGTACTCTAGTAAATCCAAGCTGCCTGTCACATCATTTGCCGCTCTGTTGATAGCAATGACGTGATAATGGCAAGACTGCCTGTCGATGACACTTATCGATTTTCATGGATACATCCACAAATACCGTCTACCCAAAGCTTTTGCGATCGCTCATGCGCCTTCGCCAAACTGGCCTAGTCATGTTGTAGGGCTCAATTAGTAGCGCGATCGCAGGTTTAATTCCCCCAGTCACAAACGGTAGAGGTCACTGTGGAAAATTCACTGGATGATATTTGGCAAAAAGTCTTAGCCGAGCTACAACAGCAGCTTAGTCGTCCTACTTTTGAGACTTGGATTAAGCCTGCCCGGGCTGAAGCCTTGTCTGAACAGGCCCTAGTCATTTCAACGCCTAACCCATTTGCTCGCAACTGGCTCCAGAAACATTATTTCGGCACTATTGCTGGTGTCGTACAAACTATCTTAGGCCGAGCTGTAGACGTAAAATTTGTAGTCGAGTCGGTTGCCAACAGCGACGGCACTTTTACAGAAGGGCTGCCTGCCGCCGATCTCACCTGGCCTGTCCCTACCCCTGCCGCCGCCGTTGAAGCTAACGGGAATACTCAGAATCGCGAAGCCAGCCTGAATCCTAAAGCTATTTTTTCGCGGTTTGTCGTCGGCGCTAACAATCGGATGGCCCATGCAGCAGCCTTAGCCGTTGCAGAATCGCCGGGTCGTGAATTCAATCCTCTGTTTCTCTGTGGCGGCGTGGGTTTAGGCAAAACTCATCTGATGCAGTCGATTGGTCACTATCGCATCGAAATCGCAACCGCCGCCCGGATATCTTACGTTTCCACAGAACAGTTCACCAATGATCTGATCACAGCGATTCGCAAAGACAGCATGCAGTCCTTCCGTGACCACTATCGTCAGACCGATGTGCTGCTGGTTGACGATATCCAATTTATTGAAGGCAAAGAATACACCCAAGAGGAGTTTTTCCATACGTTTAATACTCTGCATGAATCGGGCAAACAAATTGTATTGGCGTCCGATCGCCCTCCTAATCACATGCCGCGCCTACAGGAACGACTGGTTTCGCGCTTTTCGATGGGGCTCATTGCCGATATTCAGCCACCGGATTATGAGACCCGCATGGCCATCTTGCAGAAAAAAGCTGAGTACGAAAACGTCCGGCTGCCACGTTCAGTGATTGAGTACATTGCGGCTACCTATACTTCCAATATTCGAGAGTTAGAGGGAGCATTAATTCGAGCGATCGCCTACACGTCAATCTCAGGGCTGCCGATGACCGTTGAAAATCTGACGCCCGTACTCAGTGCAACCGCTGGTGAAAAGGTGGAAGTTTCTCCCCAAACGGTCATGCAAGTGGTAATTGAATTTTTCGGTGTCTCTGAAGCCGACCTCAAAAGCAGCTCGCGTAAGCGCGAAATCAGCCAGGCTCGGCAGATTGGCATGTATCTTATGCGCCAGCACACAGATTTAAGTCTCCCTAAAATTGGGGCCCTGTTTGGCGGCAAGGACCATACGACAGTTATGTATGGCTGCGACAAAATTGCCGAAAAAATCAAGCAAGATCCAACCCTGAATCAAACTATCCGAGACGTGAGCGATCGCATCAACACGGCTGAATCATAACGGATTGTTCAGCAACTACCACCCATTCAGCAATCAAACGGCGCAAGCAGCATGCCTGCAATGTGTTTATCTTCAAACGCCGCATAGCCAATTTTTTCAGTTAGATAATTACCTTCAGTAGTTCTGTTGGGACAAACTGACGAGCCATTTAGCCAAATGCTGGATCTGCCTACTACTGAGTGCATTTACTTGAATAGCCTAAGCTGCATCTTCTAAAATCCTTATCATTTCAGCACTGGGAATTTTTCTAGGCTGCCATTAAAACAGGAAAACTTGAATTGTCAGATTCTCTGTAAAGAGTTACAACATTACCGCACTATGGCACTGTGGAAAAATATCGGCTGAATGTGGAAAACCTTGATTCTAAAGCCTGTTTTTTTCCACATTTTTGGGAGAGAATCAGCTCAGTATCAGGGCTGTGGAGAATTATGATTTTTGTTCACATCTTTTCCACAAGATTGAGGATGCGAGAACCCTTATATTGTGAGCGATCCCCGATTTCTCCACAAATTCCGCAGGGTCTATTAAAGCTACGATCTAAAAAATTTGTTTTAAATCAGCTCAATTTCAATCCATAACTTTCAACAAAAGCAAGGGTGATACGATAAGCATCCGTCCTACATGACATCGGTATGTTTAGTTCGGACATACCAGATTCAATCGCTTTTCCAGTCTTCTCTCAATCGCTTATGAAATTTGCTTGTCCTCAAAATGAGCTAAATGCTCAGCTCTCACTTGTGAGCCGTGTTGTTCCTGCAAGACCTAGCAGACCTGTCTTGAGTAACGTACTGATTAAAGTAGACGAGAAAGCTCAGCAAATTACTTTGATCGGTTTTGATGAAACGATGGGGATTCAAACTTCTTTTAAGGCAGCAGTGGAGGAACCAGGCGAATTGACGCTGCCAGCTAAACTATTGGAAAGCATTGTTGCCCGCTTGCCAACAGAAGATATCGTTATTCAAGAAACTCAAGAAAATGCTGCTGTCACGATTACCAGCTCTTCTGGCGAATATGAAGTCCGCGGTTTGAGCGCTGAGGACTATCCCAGCTTGCCTGTTATTGAAGATGGTCAAGTGGCAGAACTATCTATCGAGGCATTGTTAGAAGGGCTAAAGGGCTCGCTCTTTGCCACGAGTGCAGATGAGACTAAGCAGGTGCTTACCGGCGTGCACTTGCTAGCTGAACCAGAAACCCTAGAGTTTGCGGCTACGGATGGTCATCGATTGGCTGTGGTTAAAACTAGCGATGAGTCAGCCAGTCAAGATGAGCAAGACGCCAAGATGGACGTTACCGTTCCTGCCAAGGCGCTGCGAGATTTGGAACGGATGCTGCAAACCTACACATCTTCAGAACCTATCATCTTGAAATTTGATCGCACTCAAGTCGTCTTTGAACTGGGCGATCGTATCCTGACAACTCGCTTGCTAGAAGGACAGTATCCGAACTATCGACAACTGATTCCTAAGCAGTTTGAACGACAGATTACGATTGATCGCAAGCTGTTTAACGACGCCCTAGAGCGCATTGCTGTCTTGGCAGATCAAAAGAACAATATCGTAAAGCTCTCTCTGGATCCGGATCAGCAGTCGGTTGCCATCTCTGTGGAAGCTCAAGAAGTCGGGAGCGGTCGGGAAGTTGTGGCGGCTCAGGTGACGGGTGATGCTCTTGATATCGCCTTTAACGTGCGTTATTTGCTGGACGGCCTCAAAGCTTTGGGAACTAACGAAGTGCAGCTCCAGTGCAACACTGCAACCAGTCCTTCAATTTTTATCCCTTTGGGAGAGCTGCAGATGACGTATCTGGTTATGCCGGTTCAAATCAGATCTTGATCTTTGTCTGTCAGTCAAGTGATTGCGCACAAAGCGTAGAGACAATGTTTGAAGCTGCTGGATTGGCTGAGCGATCGCCAGCAGGCTGTGGAAATTGGCTGAGCGATCGTGCAGCAACAAACGCTCACTGATCCAGTTGCAGCCATGGGCCATATCTAGAACTTTGATAGAGCTTATTCTTCATGTTACGGCTCTTCATGTTACGGCTAATAATTACTCTAAGCTTACGGTTTTCACAACTGCTGTCCACGATTCTGGGAAACCCCTTACGAGAGCAGTACTTTATAGTGAAACAGTAGCAAGTAAATCCCTTTGAGATAAATTATGGTGTTATTTGGTTTTGGCAAGAAATTAGAGCTGCCGAGCCCCGATGAGGCATTGCCGGGTCGTAGCCAGTCGATGCCGGTGCCTGATAAGCACTACGTTAACGGCAATGCATTAAAGCCTCCCTTTCCTGAAGGCATGCAAACCGCTATATTTGGTATGGGCTGCTTTTGGGGCGCAGAGCGCAAGTTTTGGGAGACTGAAGGCGTCTACGCTACGGCAGTGGGCTATGCGGCAGGTCACACGCCAAATCCCACCTACCGAGAGGTGTGCTCAGGCATGACTGGCCACAATGAAGTTGTTTTTGTGGTCTATGATCCCGACGTTGTTAGCTACGAAGGCCTGCTTAAGGTCTTTTGGGAAAATCATAATCCGACCCAAGGTATGCGTCAGGGCAACGATACAGGAACACAATATCGTTCTGGGGTTTACACCTATTCTGAAGAGCAGCGTCGCTTAGCTGAAGCATCACGGGACGCTTATCAGCAGCGTCTGAAGCAAGAGGGTTACGGCACAATTACCACTGAAATTCTGGAAGCGCCTGAGTTCTATTACGCCGAAGATTATCACCAACAGTATCTAGCTAAAAATCCTGGTGGATACTGCGGTCTAGGCGGCACCGGCGTGGCTTGTCCGACTGGTCTGAGCGTTTAGGTTTTCACATATTGTGAATCAATTGAAACCGAGCATTCTATCTGTGGGTAGAATGCTCGGTTTTGTTATTTGACTGTCGAGTAAAAACGCAATTTTCAGAGGCCGGCGATCGCCCGTCTTCGACGACTTACATCTCAGGAAAAATTTGTCGGGTTGGCCTCCCCCTTCGACTGCCATGGAGCCTGTCTGTGAACCAGCAGATTCAGAATGACTACTTTGGCTGTCAGATCAGCGGAACCATTACGGTCTTTAGGAGCTGTCATCATCAATTTTCAATAATTCCTGCAGCATCTCACAGATTTTGAGAGCAGTTGCTGGTGCCAGCAGTACGCCGTTGCGGTAGTGCCCTGTCGCTAACAAGCCGTTGCGATATCCTGGCAGCCGCTGAATGACTGGGGCTGCCTGACCTTGAGGGCGAGGGCGTAAGCCATACCAAGTCGACAGAATTTTTGCCTCAGCCAAGATCGGGCAATAGTCTATGGCGGTTTGCCAGAGTGCTTCCAATGATTCTCGCTGTGGTTTGGGCGATCGCTCCTTTTCTGGGGGAAACTCCACTGTTGCCGCGATCGCATACTGACGATTTTCCAGGGGAACCAAATGCACGTCGTCACCGTTGATCACAGGCTGGAAAGTTTCCCGACCCAGTGAGTGAGTTGTGCTTATGCGGATACCTTGGCCCAAGACGGGCAGCAGCGGCAGTTGCTGATTGAGCTGGCGCGTGAGCAGTTCGCTGCCCAAACCCGCCGTGATAATGACCCAGTCAGCCGGATATTCCTGGTCTGCTGTTTGCACAGACAATAAGCGATTTTCCTGCTGTTGAAACCCAGTAACGGCTGATCCTGAGTAAAGTTCGACACCTTGCCGTTGAGCCGCATCCATCAATATTTGAGTAAAAGCGGCGGGAGAGATTTGTAGGTCTTGCGGCGAATAGATTCCTGCTTGTATCTTTTCCAGACGCAAATGAGGACAAGCCTCTGCCACTTGGTCAGGTGACCAAATTTCTAGCTGCCAGCCCTGCCGCTGACGAATCTCCTGTAATGATCGCCAGCGAGGCAGCAGCGCCTCATCAAAACACAGGCTGAGAATCCCCTGTGGGTTATGAGGTACGGGTTGACCCGTTAACGCTGTGAGCTCGGGCAGCAAAGTGGCATAGCGGCGAAGACTGGCTTCTCGTAGTCGCCAATTGCGGCCCTTTACCTTATGACTAATCACGCCCATCGCAATACCGAGCGCCGCGCCAGTGGCGCCCTGAGCTGGTTGATTTTGTTCCAGCACGATAACGCTGTGAGTTGTCTGACAGCTCAGCTCATAAGCAATTGCTGCGCCCACAACGCCGCACCCAATAATCGCTATTCGAGCCACGTCAGTTAAGCTGTTTGACCGGGAATTAGAGCAATAAAGGCATCTAAATCGTCCAAAGCCTGTCGATATTGATTGCCCGCTTCAACCTGATTGTATGCTCCCGCTGCGGCATCCAGTTTTTCTAAGTGCTTGGCTACTTCTTCGGCGTAATATTTTGCCTGTTTCGTATCCGGCGGTGATAGACGCATGGCTAACCGATTCAGTCGGACACGTAGTTCGCCCAGTGGTCCGTGAATGAAAGAACTAATGTTGACCCAGTCTTTGTTTTGAATGAACTCTTCTAATTCTGGGAAAAGCACGCGTAATTCAGTTGCGCGGGGCGCCAAAATTTCAATTTGCGCCAACTGCTCATTGGTGTAAGTAGCAGGCCCAGAAACCTGTGCGCCACCGCAGCCCACTAAGCATGTAGCCACCAAGGCTAATATCACTCCCGTCAGCGATCGCCAGCGCAACTGTTTGATAAATCCAAAAATTTTCATGATCAATCCTTCGTCAACCTTTGCAAGTCTCACTCACTTAAATTCATCTTACTGCCTGCTTTGAAGTCAATAACCACCGACTTTTGACAGAATTTGTCGTGGCTGTGTTGTCGTAAAGTCCAGTGCATTAGTGGCACCGTGGTTCAATAGAACACAGCATAAGTTCAGTCAATCTTCGACATGTTGCCTAAAGACGACTTATTAAAGGCCGTAGAAAATCGGACGGTTATGACGCGGATACTTGATCGGGCAGACCAGGCAATTCGCACCTGGGAAATTGTCTTAACTGATTTTCTGTCCCCGCCTGAAATGTTGGAAGCGCAGGAAATATTTCAGCGGCTGACGGAGGTGCATTTAGCCTCTGCTGGCGGCTATCCGCAGGCAGAGCGTCAGCGAGCCGCGATTGCGCGCACTGATTTACCTTTAGAGGCAGTAGAAATTCCGCTGGCACTGCTGGACGTTTCCGGTAACTTTTTGTTTGATACCGCAACTCATCGAGATTTTTTGGGTGCGCTTTTGGGCACGGGAATTGTGCGAGACAAAGTTGGCGACATCATCGTTCTAGGAGAGCGTGGGGCTCAAGCGATTGTGGTTCCGGAACTGGTCGAATTTCTGGAAATGAGTCTGACTCAGGTGCGATCGGTATCGGTTAAAACTCGTTCTATCGACTGGAGTGAACTTCGTGTCCGTCAGCCAAAGAAAAAGGAACTGACCACGGTCGAAGCGTCTTTACGATTAGACGCGGTTGCCTCTGCTGGCTTTGGTATGTCGCGCAGTAAGATGGTGGACTTCATCAGTGCTGGCGATGTACGAGTCAACTGGAAAGCAGCGAAACAGGCCAGTCAAACTCTGACAGCTGGAGATTTGGTAGCTATTCGTGGCAAAGGCCGCTTAGAAGTCGGCGAGATTGCGATGACTAAAAAGGAACGATATCGCATCCATCTCATTCGCTATATTTAACAGCGCCTTTCATCGTCAGGGAAAATTATTGTCAAGGGCTTGAGATTCCGACTTCGTCTCTGTAGACTCAAGACGCATTGCCAAAAAAAGTCTATGGAAGAAGACGTAACCATATCACCTGTGGCGAAAGATATCTCAGCTCCCGCCGGTGCCGATATCTTACCGCCGGATGCCTACTTGACAGTGGATGATGTCCAAAAGCAAATTAAGCGATCGCGGGCTTCTATTTATCGCTACGCCAACACCGATCTTAAAGTGCTTAACCTTCCGTTTGAGGCAGATAAGCTTAATCCTGAAGTTAGGCGCGATCGTGATGAGCCTCTTTTATTTCATCCCCGCGAAGTCAGGCGCTTTGCTCAAGACGTGTTGGGACTCAACCCAACGATTACTGTGCAGCCTTCTGAAGAGACCACTACTCACGAAATTCTCAAGGCAATTTTGCTAGAGCTGCGGGCTATCCGCCAACAGCTAGAGTCTTCGTAAGCGATTTATGACTCAATCTGCTGAAAAATTTCTGCATTGGGGAGACGTGCCTGTGAAGAAAGAGAAATGTTCGAGGCTGTCATTATCTAGCAGTCAAGTTCGATGCTAACAGTGATGTAGCTCTTAGCTGGGCTTGGGGTGCAGGTACGATTGTGCTTGTCTTTAAGAGGGTCTGCACGTCCTTGATGACTTGAGTTGGGATGCATGCCATATTTTTGCGGACTGCCGTGAATTATGTGGCTTAGCTCACAGCCCTTGTTTTGATGATTCGCTAAGATAATCAAGTAGCCAAAAGTTGGGTCTCATAAACACCCTGAAGATTTTATGGGTCTCATTGGAGACTTACGCTAGTCTTCAGACGGTTTATACTTGGACTTAACTTTTATAAAGAGCACGCGTTAGTCAACGACGTTTCAATTTAGATATTGCAATCTCGCCTTTATGGAATCTGCTAGTCCTTCTGAGAACCCTCCGGAACCTCCGAGTAGTCGCTTTGCTCATTTCATTGGCACAGTTGTCGCGTTTATGACACTAATGCTGCCGCTTCTGGTGATCGCTCACTTTTCCACGGCTGATCCACCGCCGGCGACTTTACCAAGCTATCCGTTATCGCAAGCTCGTGAGTAACTCGTAAGAATCTTCGTCGTTTCCTTACGAATAGCGCAGCATATTCGCCTAAAATGCTACCGAAGCGTTGTGTTGCTTACGCTGTAGGGCTCATTTGGCAATCAGCAGGTTGAATCCAGCTGGCATGTTTAACTGCAGATGTTTGTTCTTTAGAGTCTCTAAGCGGGTGGGTTGCACAGCGCTGCCAAATTAGCGCTAAATATGATCTGGAGACGCTTTATGGATTTATCTCGGATTCCTGCTCAACCTGAGCCAGGGCTGATCAATGTGTTGATTGAGATTCCCGCTGGCAGCAAAAATAAATACGAATTTGATAAAGATATGGGAGCTCTCATATTGGATCGAGTGTTGTTCTCATCGGTGCAGTATCCCTATGATTACGGCTTTGTGCCCAACACCTTGGCAGATGATGGCGATCCTCTCGATGGCATGGTGTTGATGGATCAGCCGACTTTTCCGGGATGCGTAATCGCGGCTCGCCCTATCGGCATGTTGGAAATGATTGACGGGGGCGATCGCGACGAAAAAATTCTTTGCGTTCCGGCGGAAGATCCTCGCTATACCCAAGTTAGTTCTCTGGATGATGTCGCTGCTCATCGACTGGATGAAATTGCTGAATTTTTCCGCAGCTATAAAAATTTGGAGAAAAAAGTAACTGAGATTTTAGGCTGGCAAAACGTTGATAAAGTTAAGCCTTTAGTGCAGCAGTGCATTGATGCTGTCAAATAATAGTGATCCACTAAGTTTCGTAAGACTGTGGGGATGGGTATTCTATTGAGTGACATTGTGATAACTGGCTCTCTAGTGATAGCGGACCAGTGTCATAACCCGATAGGATGTTTGCCTGTTCCCCACGGCTCAGCGTTTCTTTAAGATTGGTTGATAAGTATTTAAGGTAAGCCAGTATTTTTAGGCGATAAGCGCTATTCAAAGACCAAAATTTCCTGAATATCCTGATAGATAGCGAAATATTTAGAAAAAGTAATCTTAGGGTTCCATCGTGGTGTTAGAAGCTTGATTCATTGGCAGTCGTCACTAATCCTGTGCATACTTTTCTCTTCCCATTTGTCGTAACCCTATGTCAGATGCAGATGCGCCAATGTTGAATAATCTCAACACAAATCCTTCAGAGGTAGGGCAAGCTGCTCAAAGACCAGCAGTCGATTGTGAAGGCGATCGCTTGACCATAAAATTTTGGGGTGTCAGAGGAAGTGTGCCAACTCCAGGTGCAAATACTTTGCAATATGGAGGCAACACGGCCTGTGTTGAAATTTTACTGGCCGGTCATCGCCTCATTTTTGACGGCGGCACTGGCTTAAGAGTTTTAGGCAAACAGCTTTTGAAAGCTCAGTCGCCGATTACAAGCCACGTATTTTTCACCCACACCCATTGGGATCGTATCCAGGGGTTTCCCTTTTTTGCGCCCGCCTTTGTCAAAGATAATCATTTTGATGTTTATGGTGCAGCTGCTGAGAATGGCGCATCCATCAAGCAGCGCCTAACTGAGCAAATGCTGCGCCCTAATTTTTTTATTCCGTTTCAGCACATGCTTGCTGACATGGACTTTCATAATATTGCTGCTGGCAAGATTATTCATATTGATGAAGATATTACGATTGAAACAATTGCTCTTAATGCTGAAACAGGAGCTCTAGGCTTCCGGGTCAACTATCGTGGTAAGGCTGTGGTGTATGCGACTGACAGTCTCAGCAGTGCTACAGGACCGGACCCCAATCTGCTTTATTTGGCTCAAGATGCAGAGCTATTGATTTATGGTGGCACCTATGATGAGTCTGTACACACTTACACTGAAGACGCGTCATCTACTATTTGTGAGCAAAGTGCCACAATTGCTGAAAAAACTCAAGTCAAAGAAATGGTGCTGTTCCATCACAATCCTTGGCATGATGATGATTATCTTGCCAATCTCGACGTTAATTTACATCAGCGTTGCCCCCGGCTACATTTAGCGCGAGAAGGCATGATATTGCATGCCTAAAGGTTTAAAGTTGACCATCAGCTGAGCTGGTCGGATGGCAACCCGTTGTAAGAGAAGATATTCGAGTTGACTGCTGGGGAGTGATTGATGCTTTAACGGCCAAGATATACTTGCCTGTAAAACGATAGCTTCAACAGCTTCAGCTATCCGCACTGCTGCAGTCAGTAATATGTGGCAGTCTAAGGGATCGGCACTTAAACAACCTACCTAAAGCACGAAGTGGCTTGAAAGGTTTGGTACTGTCAAATCCCGATGACTAGGCGTTCTAGTTTCAAGGAAATCCCTAACCTACAGCCAGAAGGCTCGCTATCGTTTTTCTGGCAGAACCGCCGATGCTGCCTATCGCGCGCTCAAGACTAAATCGCATTACTTTATAGTCATTAGTATTTCATCGTAGGTCATCATGTCGTTATTTCTCGCGATCGCTGCAGTTTTGGGCGGGCTATCGGTTGCTGGAGGGGCCTTTGCCAGTCATGCCTTGCAAGAGCAGCTACCGGAAAAAGCGATTGGAGTATTCAACACTGGCATTCGCTACCAGATGTATCACGCTTTGGCGCTGTTGGTCGTCGCACTGCTGCTGAGCAACGCCAAGTCAGCGATGCCCTGGTTGACAGCCTCTGGTTGGCTCTTTTTCGTGGGGATTCTGTTGTTTTCTGGCAGCCTTTATCTAATCAGTCTAGCCGGCATTAAAGCCTTTGGTCCGGTAACGCCGGTGGGGGGAGTTGCGTTGATGGCGGGCTGGACCTGTTTGGTGATCGCGGCCTTCCGCTTACCATAGCTATTGATTAGCGGCGTCGTGGAGCCAGTCGTTTATTGAAAACTGAGGGCTGCCGCAAAGGAGACAAAAAAGCCCAGCATCGACCCGACAATCACTTGCACTGGCGTGTGTCCCAGCAGCTCCTTTAGTCGATCTTCATTAAATTCTGGCTTCTCGCGAAACAGTTCATCAATAATTTGGTTCAAGATTTTTGCCTGTTTACCCGCGGCCTGCCGGACTCCTGCTGCGTCATACATTACAATCACAGCGAATACTGTTGTTACTGCAAAAGCCGGACTCGCCCAGCCCAAGGTTTGACCGATACAGCATGCTAGCGCTGTCACCAGTGCCGAATGGGAACTGGGCATACCGCCGGTTTCGACCAGTACACGTATATTAATCTTGCGATGCACAATCAACGCAAACACCAGCTTGAGAAACTGAGCCAAGAGGCAAGCCGCAAGAGCCACAATTAGTACGCGATTTTGCAAAATATCACTAATGTCTTGCATGGATTCTAGGGAAGTCATCAATGAGTCCGGTCAACAATAAAGTCTGCTAAGGCCACTAGCGGTTGGGCGCTAGTCCCAAAACTGTCTAGAACACTAGTTTTTGCTGTTCTAACCAGGGTTTGGGCTTGCTCTTTGGATGCCTCTAAGCCCCAAATGCTGGGATAGGTCACCTTTTGAGCCGCTAAATCTTTGCCGGCTGATTTGCCTAGTTCTTCGGATGTAGCAGTAATGTCGAGCACATCATCAATGATTTGAAAAGCCAGTCCAATGCAGTTAGCATATTTTCCCAATGTCTCTACCTGCGCTGTATCGGCACCGGCTAATACAGCGCCAGACGTTACGGCGACGCGTAGTAGCGCACCGGTCTTATGAGTGTGAATATAGTTGAGAGTGTCGAGGCTCACATCACTCATGCCCTCAGACGCCAAATCAACAATTTGACCGCCGACCAATCCCTGGGCGCCAACCGCTTTACCTAGATCAGCAATGACTCGTAGGGTTCTTTCAGGAAACGTCATTGGAGTTTGGGTGGCCACATGTTCAAAGGCGTAGGTCAGCAGTGCATCCCCCGCTAAAATCGCGACGTCTTCACCAAAAACCTTGTGACTGGTTAGTTTGCCGCGTCGATAGTCATCGTTGTCCATAGCGGGCAGGTCATCATGAATCAACGACATGGTGTGAATCATTTCTAAGGCGCAGGCGGTAGGCATGGCGGTTGATTCATCGCCGCCGATGAGCTCGCAGGTTGCTAGGCACAAGATCGGGCGTAACCGCTTGCCACCAGCGAGCAAAGAGTATCGCATCGCTTGATAAATACTTTCAGGGTATGCTTCGCTGATAGCAGCATCTAAGGCGGCTTCAACGCGCTGCTGGCGATCGCGCAAATAAGCTTTGAGGTCAAAGGTTGTGTCTGTTGAAGAAGTCATCACCCTACTCACATGCAACTGGTTTAAGACAAAAGTGCGGTTTCACTGGACAGAGTTGGCATCCGGCGACAATAGCTCAGCACTGTATTGTGCAATAGCATGGTTACGGTCATAGGACCAACCCCGCCGGGAACCGGCGTAATCGCTGCGGCAATTGAGCTAACCGCTTCATAGTCTACATCTCCGACCAGCCGATACTGCCCTTCGGTAGTTTCAATGCGATTGATGCCGACATCGATCACAATGGCGCCTGGCTGTATGTAGTTTGCCGTTAGAAAGTGCGATCGCCCGATCGCGCTGACGATAATGTCAGCATTGCGAGTCAAGGCCGCCAGATCAGCCGTGCGGGAATGGGCAATGGTCACTGTGGCATTTGCCTCTAGCAGCATTAAGGCCATGGGTTTGCCCACTAAAATGCTACGGCCAATCACGACAGCGCGCTTGCCGGCAATCTCAATCTGGTTGGCTTTTAGCAACTGCATAATTCCCAACGGCGTACAGCTGCGTAGTCCTAACTCGCCTCGCAACAGACGACCCATGTTTACTGGATGCAGCCCGTCGGCATCTTTGTCAGGATCAATCGTGTTTAACAAGGTGACATCGTCTATGTGACTGGGCACCGGTAGCTGTAACAAAATGCCATCCACGCGATCGTCGGTGTTTAACTCCTCAATCAGCCCTGATAAATATGCGGGCGATGTTTCAGCCGGCAATTTTTGACCAAAAGAGGCAATGCCGACGCGATCGCACGCACGCTCTTTATTACGCACATAGGCGGCACTGGCGGGATTATCGCCCACCATAATGACTGCCAACCCCGGCGCCCGATTGACTGCAGGAGCCCACGCCTGAACTTTTTCCGCCAGCTGGGCTTGCATTGCCTTTGATAACGCTTTGCCATCCAAAATTTGAGTCATGGATTTCCTAAGTTACGCTGTTGATCAAAACGGATCGGTGCCTAAATTTATCCGAGTATTCGCAACGTGCAATAGCAGCTAAGCTCAAAAGCTTTAGCAGCGTTTCACGAGGTCTAGTGTCTCAGATTTAGCGGTTACTTATTCCTACAAATCTTGCTCCTACAAATCTTATGCTTACGAATTAAAGATGCGGCAATTCTTACAGCGATTAGTTACGACCAGTGGGCTTGCTAGCACCGTTCTGATTATGGGGTGCGGCCAATCGCCCAATCTTGCGGTTAAACAAGAGTCCACAGGACTCAGGCTGCCCGCTGGCATTGCTCAAATCGCGCGGCAAACGATCGCGATTCAATCGCTATCCCCCGAGCAAAACAGCGATACTGTGCAAATTTTGGGAACCGTGATTCGTCAAGCTCCATTGCTCAATGGCTCGCTATATCAGGTGCAAGATGACACCGGTACTATTTGGGTAATGAGTGAAGCGTCATCACCGGAGCCATCGGCAATAGTGCGCGTGGTAGGTACTGTACAAGTGGAACCCATCAGGGTTGAAGGCATCGATATTAGTGATTTCTATCTATCCGAACAAACTCGTACTGTCACTAATGGCGAGGCTGTTGATACTGACACTGACGGTGATGCAAAACCGCCAGATGTAAACAACCCAACTAACGCAACCCCGGAGGACGTCGCTCCTTGATCAATTGACTGATTTCAGTACTGAGACCCAACACATCGCTGTTAGCTAAACTTGTAAACATTTAAGTAGACGTTGCCAGGCTCTCGACTGGCTGACTGATGCAGTCAACTTTACTGCGATTGCAACTGTAGTTTTCAAGACCAAAAAATTATTAAGGCTGTAGTTTTTGGGATTGCTTTACACAGTGGAGTACGTGATGCTTGTAACAGTGTGACAACCCAATCGCGACAATTGCTGCTGTTCATTCTTGCTATTTTATGATGACCTCGGCTGTATCTACATTCGCTTCTGCTATCCCGTGTTCTCAAGAATCTATGACTGTCCCTACGACTGCTGATAGCGATCGCTATCGAATCTTTGTGGTCGAAGATCACCCTACAACTTTGGCCGGGATCCACAGTATTCTTGAGCGCTTCGGCGATCGAATTACTCTCGAAACTCTGACTACGCTGCAGGAGGCCCGTGAAGCCATTCGCCGGTTGCAGCCTAATCTCATCGTGCTGGATTTGCAGCTACCCCAAAGCGCCGGTGAAATCGCCTCAACTGAAGCCGGCATACAGTTTCTAAAAGAGCTGATGCAAAGCTATGCCTCGCTAAACATTGCGGTCCATACCTCCTATCCTGACGCTCTGGTGCGAATTATTCCGGATATTGATAATCATCAGGGCGGTTTCACCGTCACCAGCAAAGATAGTTCCACTGAAAAGGCTTTTGAACGATTTAAGGCAGCGCTGCAGGGGTACACTCACACTCGCGATATTCGCAGCCTTAAAGCCGGGTTAGAGTTAAAACCAGAATGGCTAGAAACGTTAGATTTAGCTTGTAAGGAAGGGTATCAGGATCGGGCGATCGCTAAGCATCTGCACGTTTCAGAAAGTATGGTACGAAACTACTGGAGCAAAATCTACGATGTTTTAGGCATCTATCCGGAAGACGCTAAGGAAGAAGGCCGTAATCTGCGCATCGTTACCTGCCTTAAAGCTCGCGACGAAGGTTTGATTGAATAGCGTTAGTGATGTCCATACTGCCGTTTTTCAAAAAATCGACTCATAAACTCAAGCTACTGGCCCAAGAATCTTCACAATGGCCCATTGGCTATGCCATTATCGCCGGCATCCTCATTACCCGGTGGTTGGGCTTATTTTCTAACTTAGAACTGCTGACTCTCGACTTTTTATTACGTAATCGCCTGCCCGAAGCTACCGATGAGCAAGTGGTGATTGTTTTATTGGATCGAAGTACTGTCGACGACGATGATGAGCTGTCTGCACAGCAAATTGCTTATTTATTGAAAATTATTTTTTCCGCTGATCCTGCAGCAGTAGGCTTGAATATTTTCTTAAATGAGGCTGATGGCGCTCCTGGTCGAAAGCAGCTGATTCAAATGTTTGAGACACACCCCAATTTAATTGGAGTGCAAAAAATACTGCCTCCTCAAGAAATTGATCCACCTCAGGATATTTCAGAAGCAGTTGTTAGAGAGCAATTTGGATTAAACGACGTTCCTATTGATCAAGACAGCCGTATCCGCCGAACTTTTCTAGGAGCATATCTGCCATACGATGACGAAGACGTGCAGAATAACGATTTCAAATTTTCTTTTTCATTTAAGCTCGCTAGAGCGTATCTTGAATCTCAGGGTTACACGTTAGAAAATCATCCTAGAAATCCTGATATTCCAATCTTTCAACAAGAAAATGGTGATTCTTTTATATCACTTCCTATTCTTGATAGTTACAGTGGCGGCTATCATCGCGAAATCAATATTAGTAAAATTCAAACCTTATTAAATTTTAAGGCTGGTTCAAACACATTTGAAATTATTGAGGCCTCTAAGTTTTTTAATCGATCGCTATCGCCAGATCACTTAAAGCAAAAGATTGTTATTGTAGGCAGCGTTGATTCATACTTTCCTCGATTTTTGTCTGTAGCTGCTTCATCTAACTTGATTCAAGCTGAAAACAGCGAAGATCCGATTATTCCTAGAATTGGCATCATCGGCTCAGAATTAGAAGCGCATAGTGTGAGTCAAATAATTGCCGCAGTAGAGAGCGATCGCCCTTTACTCTACACACTGCCGTCAGGCGTAGAGTATTTATTAATTCTATTGTCTGGAATATCGGGAATTATTATCAGTATTTCATTTCGTTCTTCTCTTAAAAGCGTGATTGCGTTGGTGATTATCACTGTTTTCGGCTTTTGTATCTGTTACCTATGTATTGCTAGTTGGGGGCTATGGCTACCAGTCACGCCGATGGCAATTTGTTTTCCCTTATCAGGAATAGCCTGTCTAGGATTAAATTATCGTAGTCAGCGTAATGAAATACGCAGTAAAGAAGAAAAACTGGTTGAGGCTAATATCTTAGAAGCCGAGCGTCGTAAGGCAATTGAACGAGTCTTTAGCGCCATTCATGCGGGGCCACTGCAGCGGTTATCTAGTCTGTTGCGGAGTGCTAAAGACGGTAATTTACATCAGGTTTATGTAATTGCTGAACTGAAATCTCTAAACCAAGAAATTCGTAGAGTAGGTGAACGATTACGTCAAGAAGCGATTGGTGATGTCTATTTCTTCTACTCTGAGGGTGATATCAAATTAGATTTGACTCATCCCATGCACGAAGTTCTTTATGAAGTATATAGTTTAGCTGTTCAGCGAAAGCTACCCGGATTTGAAAAAGTTAAGATCCGCGCCGTTGCGATCGAGCCTTTTGATTGTAAACAGCTAAATCTTGATATTAAGAGGCAATTGTGTTGGTTTCTTGAAGAATCGCTGCAGAACATTGGAAAGCATGCAATTGGTGCAACTCGCATCCAAGTTTCTGGGAAATATATTAATGAGTTTTATAGTCTAAGGATTGAAGATAACGGACCGGGTATTCAATCACCCCACTTAGGTGACGGGACTCATTCTTCATATCGGCTAGAGGCAATTTTGCATGGAAAATTCTCTCGCTCATCTAAGCTTGAAGGGGGGACAATCTGCGAGTTAAGCTGGCCGTCTTTATTTCTAAAATCCTAGTGAATGCATCTACTTTTATTGATTTTACTGATGTGCAAATGAGACATAACTACTCGAAAAATAATTTCTACAGGAAGAATTGATGATGCTATTACCTACTATTCGTGCTATTTTTTCACGCAAAACTATCTTTGCTCTGCTTACAGCAGGCGTACTTTTTCAGATGAGTGGTCCTGCTCTGGCTGATTACGATCCCCCAGGCGGTGATCCGCCACCTGGACGGACTTCAACTTCTGGTATGTCACTGCGCTAGTTGTCAAAAGACCATCATTCGCTATTGGATTTGCTACGATACAAATGTACTGCTTTGTATCGTAGGAGGTTCGTTTATGTTGTTCGATCGACGAAAGTACTCTGATATTGGCAAAGTGGGTGCATCAATCGGGTTGACCGCCTTTTTAATGTCTACTAGTGCTTTAGAAGTTAGTACTTATCGGCCGCCTGGAGGATCACCGCCCCGTGGTGGTTCTACAACGACTGCGGCTGCAGGCGTATCCGAGGTTCCTTGCACAAGCGCTGAAAAGGTATAGAGAACGCAATAAACGTTGTTGATAGTCATGCACTCCGGTTTTGCAGACCCGGTATTAATCTTTTCTGCAATTATTTTGCGGCAAAAAGCATTGAGGGATTGGTGCAGTACTCGCTAACGTTGGGGTGAATCTCATAAAGGAGATCACCATGAACCTGCTGAAAACACTGTTCAATTATCCGGAGCTAACGGAGGAAACGGATTTCTTTGAAACAACCTATCCTTTGACGAACAACTTCTTCAACGGTAATCAGGAGGTAGACCATGTCCAGTCAGAAGCCACTGCTATTGTCAAAGTAGAGATTCGTCCGGGTCAGTTAGGACGAGTGAAGCTACAGGGAGTGCGCTGGCGGGCCTGCTGCGATCGCGCTATTACCCTATCGGAAGGTGCACAGGTAAAAGTATTGGGTCGTCGAGCCAACATCTTGGTTGTGGAGCCGATTGCAGCCTGCATCGCTTGCTAGGTATCTGACAGCTGACAGCGCAATAATGGAGCAACGCCCTGGTCAAGGCTTTACTACCTTGACCAGGGCGCTTGGGTTGGTTGCTAATTTACGCGAACGAGACGAATTTCGGTACGCTGTTGGGCCGGATCGGCGGGATCGATTCCCGCTAGCGGCAGATAAAAGCCCTTGCCCTCGGCCACGATATTGTGTTGAATCCCTTGACTGCGTAGAAAATCAACAACCACTTGAGCTCGTTCTTGGCTTAACTGCTGATTCAAATCAGCAGCTCCCGTTTTCGACGTGTGGCCAATGACCCTAACGGCGACTGTTTCGGGGTTAAACTCCTGAATTTCCTGGGTCAGCGTTTGTAGAGTTTGTTGTCCAGCAGTGGTGAGTTGGGCTGAGCCAGTGCCAAATTCGACTTGCCCCTGCACGTTCAGATTGCCAATGTCAGGGGCCGCCTGTACTTCGGCAGTCGTTACCTGGGGGATGCTCAGTGTCTGTTCGGTGGCGCCAGCTAGGCGTTCTGCAAGTTCGGGATTGTCGGCCCGCACCAGTTCAATGAGAGTCTGAGTATTCTGAGCTGCTTCTCGTAGATACTCGTCCGTAAATAAAGTTTCTGGGTTGCTGGGAAGGTTATTCAGGCGTCCAGAGAGCACTAGTACAGCGGCGATCGCCTCAATCCGTTGCTGTAGCGTACCGTCTGTCATCCAGGTTTGGGCTTCAGCAGCGGTAAAAAAATCGATGCCCCGCAGTACAGCACTGGCTTCGGCTGGCGATAGCGCTCCTTCTTCAGCAACTTGTGCCTGTAATTGTGACGCATCACGCACGTTGGAATCGATGCGGCGATAGTAATTGGCTAAAAAAGTTGAGACGATATCGGGCCGCGAGTCCAGCAGGCGATCAGCCGCAATGATGACGTCCACAATGGAATTCGGCGCATCGTTACTCGATAGCACTACGGTGTAGTTCTGCTGCTGTGCTTGAGTTACGAAAGGCTCCCAGAGCACGGTCACAGCCACATTCTCATTGGAATCTTGCATCAGCGCCCAGGCTTCGGAGGCATCGGCAACGCGGACAATCTCAAAGTCAGACAAATTAAACGCATCAAATTTGGTGTCGAGCACCAGCGCCAGATATTCGCTGGGAGTGTCTCCTGCAAAGGCAATTTTGAGGGGCTGACCGGCATTTTGAGCCTGCTGAACCAGTGGAGTCAAGTCATTCAGTGACTTGAGAGATTCATATTTTGGCGTATTAAGCACGACAGCATCCGCGCCGATGGTGCGGTCAATGAGACCTACGACAGTACCAGCGGGCTGCTGCTGCAAATATTGATCGAGGGTAGTGACAATGATGTCAGCCTTGCCGTCAGTCAGGTCTTGAGCGCGTTTTGCCTGATCAAACTCGTCGCCATAGGTGAGGGTGAGTCCAGTTTCAGCCAGCACCGATTGGAAAGTCTCGTTGCGAAAGGTGCTGTAGCCGCTAAATGTATCGCCTAAAAGAGTTAGTTGCCGTTCACCTTGGGGCGCGATCGCATCTTGACTGTTGACAGCGTTTTGATTGCCCAACAGCCCTGGAGCCGTTTTGCTGAGATACCACGCTCCCCCACCAAGCAAGCCAGCCGTAATCAGAAACGTGCCAACCAGGGCGGAATAGTTGGTTTGAGTCATGAGTCTGAGGTTTCCTTAACCCTGGATATCACTACAATTTGTGTACCCAAGATTGCGGCAGTTTGTAATCCAATGCTGAGAAAATTCACCTAAATACTTCGGTAGCATTGGGGCACGTCATTAATTAAAGCCAGAATGCCTTCGGCACAAGCATTGCCGCGCCCGTTCCTGGAACTCAGAAGGAGCTGAACCGTTTCTAACATCAGGGCTCAACCGCTAATAACGATAGATCCTAAACAGCAGGGTTTCAGCAACAAAATTGCTGCAGCGCTAGACGGGCGGCTCCTACCATGCCAGCCTGATTTCCCAACTGGGCGGTGAGAATTTGGAGATCTTCACGGGAGCTGGGCAAGACTCGCTGTTCAATTTCTTGCCACAGAGTAGTCAAAAATAAATCGGCTCCAGCACTAATGCCGCCACCAAGAATGACTGCTTCTGGTGTCAAAACATAAATTAAGCTGGCCAAACCGGCACCTAGATGACGCCCATACTGCTGCCAATAGGCGATCGCTGCGACATCTCCAGCTAAGGCTTGAGCCGCTAATTTACTGGGCTCACAGCCGGTTTCTCGCCGCACCGCCTGGACTGAACAGTGCTGCTCCAGTGAACCGCGATTACCGCTATTGCAGGGAGACCCTTCAGGATTCAGCGTAATTAAACCGAGCTCACCGGCTGCTCCTGTGCGGCCTACAAACAGCTCTCCATTGAGGATGATGGCTCCGCCAACGCCGGTTCCTAAAGTTAACACAATTAAGTCTTGAAACTGGCATCCGGCGCCTAACCAGGCTTCTCCTAAACCCGCGCAGTTGGCATCGTTAGCCAGCACCGTTGGCAAACCCGTTTTGGCTTCTATCCACTCAGCCAGCGGCACATCTTGCCAGCCAGCCAGATTGATGGCTACCCGAGCAACCCGTCCCTGCGCACAGGCTGGCCCAGGAGTGCCGATGCCAATTGCTCGACTTCGACGATCTGGATCGAGTTGATCGATGCCCTGCACAATCGCTGTCAGTACCACCTTTGGGGTCGAGGGCTGAGGAGTGGCAACTACGAGCTCCGCCAGGCAGTCGCCGGAGTCGCTGTATCTGCCGAGCTTAATGGCGGTGCCTCCCAGATCAACACCAATTACCTGAGAACTATTGGTCATGACTGCTGTCATTGTCTGTTGGTTAAAGAGTGAAAAATCGCGCTCATTTGGAGAACTAGAGTCTTTCTGAATCACTAATGTTATGTCGAGGGCGTCTGTAGATAAGAATTTTGGCGGAGCGGGTTGATTATGTAGATTAGAAACCTTTGGAGATAAACATTACTGTATCTGTCTGCCATCATGGGCTCTAAAAATCTAGTACCTACTGTTAGAACAAGAGATCTTTTCCATGATGACCCAGCATCAATATGAGCTGCTTGAAGACGACGATAGTCAGTATGCACACGCACAATTTTGTAACTGCTAGTACGTTGGCTTAGGCATGATTGATACCAGGCTCTGCTTGCAGACAAAATACTTGCACTAGATGACATTAATGAATTGGCAAATATTGGGATGCTACCGCTGACACGACGTAATCCGGCTATCTTGGTTTGTTCAGCTTTTGAGCCAGCTCATCAGCATAGGCAGATTTATGCGGTGCTGTTAAGCCAAAAATTTGTACTGAATAACGCATTCTTCAAGATATCTTCCCAGATTTTGACCGCTTGCAAGGTATAAAAAGTGTGCTGCTCTTACTTGTAGATGAAGCTGAGACAAAAGAATGACAGTTCGAACGGGCTGTCAATGGATTGAAGAAACAGCGATCGCGCTGACGGCACACTAAGGATATAAACATGGCTCAATTGACCAGACGACTGTTGCAGACCGGACAACGATTGATCGCGATTGCTGGTCTTGCGACACTGACAAGCAGTTTTGCCGTATTGGCAGTCCAAAGTGCAACTATGCCGGCCATATCAGCGGTCAAGCAGGCTGATACAGAATCAACTGCAGTTGGCGACTCCTTTGAGCAGCGCTTTTGTCCAGAAGACCTGACTGCGAGCTTCGATGCCCTCGTGACACAATCTCGCTTTAGAACTGCGAATTGGGGCATTGCTGTTTATTGGCTAGAGCAGAAAAGCTGGCTATACACCCACAATGCCGAACAGTTGCTAGTTCCTGCCTCTAATATCAAACTGCTAACGTCAGCCGCTGCTATGCAAGCGATCGCTGCTCATACTCCTGCTGCAATCTGGGATTTTCGCGACGATTTAAATCTAGTCAATCGTCACAGCAATAATGCCCGGGCGGATGAAATGCTGCGTCGCATCGGTGGACAAAGTCGCGTCAGAACCATGCTGGCACCCCTCGGTGTTGATCCTGCAAGCTATGTTCAAGCTGACGGTTCCGGTCTATCACGTCGCAACCGTGCTCAGCCGTTGGCGTTCGTAGCGCTATTAAAGGGAATGTATGAAGCGGATGACAGTGGTTTATTTTATGAGTCGCTGCCGGTTGGGGGGTTTACGGGCACTTTGAGCAATCGTTTTCAGGCCACTGCCGCACAGGGTAAAGTTCATGCTAAAACGGGCACTTTGAACGGCGTCAGAGCACTATCAGGATATTTGGAGACGGAAGATTACGGCACAGTTATTTTCAGCATCATCGTCAATCAGCCGGGACAGTCGGGTCGGGTCATGTTGGATACGATCGATAATATGGTGCTTCTAATGACACAACTCGAAACTTGTGATTAATGCGAGTCTAGTTTAATCAAAGCCCGATGTTAAGCCGTAGGAAATTGGCCCGCAATTTCAGTGCCAGGTAATCCTAGGGCGATCGCATACTTTTTGATAAAGGCACGAATATAAAAAGGTTCAGGTAAGGCGGCTAAATCGCCACTTTCAATGGCCTGCAGGGCATAGCGTTGAATATAAGTTTGATGATGAATATCCTGCAGGGTAAAGCCGCGATCGACGCGTGCTTGCTGTAGCTGTGAACCAATTTGTTGAAGGCTTTCACTTTGCGCCATTTCTAAAACTTCTTTAGCGGTTCGCAACTGCTGTAGCCTAGATGCAAATCGCGTTTGCGGTGCTGAACTCATCACAGGTCCCATCCCCTTTCTGGCTGGCTGACTGAATGCTGCCGTAGCTGTAGCGGCCATGCTTGCTGATGGTGGTGGACAGGAAGGTCGAGGTGGAGGTGGAGGTGGAATTGCTGCTTTGGTTCGCGGTGGCGACGGCGACGGCGACATTGGCTGAGCAGTCACTGTTGGTGCCGGCAGCGCTTGTTCACGTGCTGACTGCTCTTCAATTAAGGCATCAAACGACTGTCCGGCTCGAATTTGCCGATCTAAACGACGGCGATTCATTAAGCCAATGGCCACTAAAGCAGTAACGGGAACCGAAGCTGCTGCCACTTGCTGCGCTGCCAAGGACATTGCTGCACTCGCACCGGCTCCAAAAATTAAGGCATATTCTGAAGCGGCGGTTAATTTCGCTTCTGGTTTTGGTGTTTCCATAAAATTGATGTATAGCTTGGGACTTCTAAAATTTTCGCTAAAGGGCATCAAAATCCGGAAGCGGTTGATAAGTCCGTCACCTTTACAGAGAATACCAGTGCCTAATTTAACGAGGCTACATCCGTTCTAATACTTGGATGCCCAATAAAGACAAGCCCAACTGCAAAGTGCGAGCAGTCAAATCGCATAAAATCAGTCGCGACGTTCGCTCTGGTTCGTCGGCCTGCAGTACTGAGCAGCGATCATAAAACTGGTTAAATTTTTGACTTAGTTCAAACAAATATTGGCAAAGGCGGTTGGGATACAAGTCTTGCACTACTTCAGCAATGACTTCATCGAGTTGCAGAAGATGTTTTGCCAAGGCGAATTCACTTTCGTCGACCAAATGGACCGCTGCATTGGCCCCAAAATTCTGCCAGTCAATACCGCCCTTACGGCTAATGCCCTGCACTCGCACGTAGGCGTATAGCAAGTACGGCGCCGTGTTGCCCTGTAAGGCCAGCATCTTGTCGTAGCTAAAGATGTAATTACTGGTGCGGTTTTGACTGAGGTCGGCGTACTTTACCGCACCGATGCCCACAGTTTCCGCGACTGATTGAATAAACTCATCACTTTCCTGGCGCTCTTCCACTGCAATGCGACTTTCCAAGTCTACGCGGGCCCGGTTGACGGCTCCATTTAGCAAATCTTTGAGCCGTACGGTTTCACCCGAGCGGGTTTTAAATTTTTTGCCGTCTTCCCCTTGCACCAGTCCAAACGGCACGTGGGTCAACTCTACACCTTCAGGAATCCAACCGGCTTTTTCCGCGACTTGGAAAACCTGGTTGAAATGATTGGCTTGTCCTGCATCCACCACATAGAGAATGCGCTCAGCACCATCTTGCTGGGTGCGATAGCGAATGGCTGCTAAATCTGTCGTGGCATAGTTAAAACCGCCGTTCGATTTCTGGATAATCAGCGGTTGCGGATCTCCTGCTTTGTTAGTGAAACCGTCTAAAAAGACGACTTGGGCGCCCTGATCTTCCACAAGCAGTCCCTGTTGTTGGAGGTCGGCAACAACATCTTCAAGGAAAGGATTATAAAAGGACTCGCCGCGTTCGGTAATGGTCACATTCAGGCGATCATAGATTTTTTGAAACTCTTGGCGGGACTGATCACAGAGCACCTGCCAAGCTTGACGGGCAGCAGCTTCGCCTGATTGCAAAGCGACCACGGCTTGGCGCGATCGCGCTTTGAACGCCTCGTCCTCGTCAAACCTCTGCTTGGCCTGCTTATAAAACGCCACTAAGTCTCCAATACCGACAGCGCTATCACCTGTCAAAGCTTCTGGACAGGCGGTTTGCAGGTGCGTAATCAACATGCCAAATTGAGTGCCCCAATCGCCGACATGATTGAGCCGCAGCACATCGTGACCCACAAATTCCAGCACCCGAGCGATGGAGTCGCCAATAATCGTTGTTCGCAGGTGCCCGACATGCATTTCCTTGGCAATGTTGGGGCTGGAAAAATCGACAATAACTTTCTGGGGCGACTCAACGGCAACCACTCCCAGTCGCTCATCAGTGGCGATCGCTGCCAACTGCCCCGCTAAATAGTTAGTTTTCAGCCGTAGATTGATAAAACCTGGCCCAGCAATTTCTGGTGGTTCGCAAAGATCGCCTACATCTAAATGGGCGACGATTTTTTCGGCGATCGCCCGCGGCTTGTCTTGCAGTCGCTTGGCTAAAGCCATCGCACAGTTAGCCTGATAATCACCAAATTTGGGATTGCTGGCCGGCACTAATACTGGATCAGTACCAGCTAAATCGGTCCCAAAAGCCTGCACTAAAGCCTGCTCTAGTCGATGATTAAGAATTGCGATCGCCGGCAACATAGGTTATTCCCAAACAGGAAAATCAAGTCCCTGTCAAAACGCCTTCTCAATCCTAGACCATCGCGACGGGGTGACTTTAATTGATATCCTCATCACTGAACTAGAAAATGTGTTTATTCATTTTCGCAATGATTGCAATCCAGGCTTTTTGTATCGGTTGCTATCTTGACGTGGCGAGCTCGAAGAACTGCTGGAAGAGCATTAATCAGGTCGAATCGAGTCCGCTAATAGTGTAGTGTCGCTCAGCGTTGGCAGTAATGGATCCCCATTTTGAGGTACGAACACGATTTTGATGCTGCAAAAATGCGCTGGTCGAATCGAATCGTTCCCGCACATGATACATCTGAGGGTTGATTTCATCGTGAGTCACCTCAAATTCTATGCATCCTGGTTCGTTTCGAGTTGATCTAATGTGAATCGGCAGCTCGGTCATAACTGCATCGAGATCCGATGACGGAACTACGATATGGCCAGTTAGAGTAACTTCTGGCATCAATTTGAGCCTCATGTAAGGATTCAAGGAAAGTCGGCGATATAGACCAAACAATAAGCCTTACATATTGGGTGCAGAAGTCTATGAACTAACCCCAAAGAACTGCCGGAAAAGCTAGGGCTGGTTTAGTTGCGAGTCAACCATTTTTGCCCCTTCAACCGCTGTAGGGTATAAAGCACCATCAGTTCTAGGGAAATGCGACGCTCGTCGCCCATAAATTGCTCAACTGTGCTCGCTAAGCGATCGCCCTGACTGTAATAGAAATATTTCGGACCTTTAATGTCCTCTTCACCAAAAACAATGCTGAACCGATGATCAAGATTGCTGGGATGATCGCCATGAAGCTGCCAATAGCTTTCCTGGTCATCGGCTCCTTTAACCAGCAGCGGCTCATCTACAAGGGACAGAGTGACCCCTTCCCAGCCGTCAGACTTCAAAGCTTCGTCCAAGGCCGGCACGAAATGTTCTTCGATAAACTCGCCGAAAGGCTTATCTTCAATCTTGGGAGGCTTCTTCTTTTTCTTTGCTTTTGCATCTGAATCAGATTTACTGTCAGCTTTTTTGGCGGCTGCAGCTTTCTTGGCCGCTTCCGCTTTCTTAGCTGCGGCTGCTTTTTCAGCGCTGTCGTCCTTTTCCGCGGTCTCGGCTTTCTCCGTGCTATCAGCCTTCTCCGCGCTGTTGTCCTTTTTCGCGGTTTCTGCTTTCGGAGCACCGTCAGTTTTTTCAGCGCTAGCTGCCTTCTCCGTGCTATCAGTCTTTTCTGCAGCCTCCGCTTTCGGAGCACTGTCAGTCTTGTCAGTGTCGCTAGCTTTCTCGATGCTGTCGGTATTTTCAGTACTATCAGCTTTCTGAGCTGGTTGAGCCGTATTGTCTTCAGCCATGTTCTAGAGTGCCTATCAAATCTGCATGTTTCTGAAGGTCGAGATATGTGTTCTTATACCTCTTCATAATTATATTAGAGCGTTCCAGCTAATTACTTGGCCAAAATCCAGCGAGAGAGTCAATAAACCATCAAAAGTAGAAGCTTGACTTAATGGCACAACATCCGACAAAGAAATTTCTAGATAGAACGCTCTCAGAATCGAGCTGCATCGCTTTTAGTGCATATTGCAGCAACCTGTACACACCTTTAGTTGGTTGTTCAGGCCATAAGTCAAATCTGCTATCAGCTTTGAGTAAAAAACAGCCCCTCGATCGCACTGATTCGAGAGGCCGTAGTGTTATGGCTAGATTGCAAGGAAAAACTTAAATGGCGGCTTAGCTGATGCTTCGGCTAAGCTGAGCCCGGCGAATTGTTGCTAGTTCTGGATGCACTACCTGAGTCGGATCAACAATGCCAACAGCTTCTAAATCAGCATCAACCATGAGCTGTACGAGTCCGGCGAAAGTTACACTGGGTTCCCACTTCAGCTGTGCTTTGGCTTTAGCTGGATCACCAATTAGCAGATCGACTTCGGCTGGGCGCAGATAGCGTGGATCAAATTCCACATAGTCGCGCCAGTTGAGATTAACGTGACCAAAGGCTAGTTCTAAAAATTCTTCAATAGAGTGGGTTTCACCAGTGGCTACAACATAATCGTCAGGCGTATCTTGCTGTAGCATCAGCCACATCGCCTTCACATAGTCTTTGGCATAGCCCCAATCGCGCTTGGAGTCCAGATTTCCCAGATATAGCTTTTCTTGCTGCTTGGCTACAATGCGGGCAACGGCGCGAGTGATTTTGCGGGTTACAAATGTCTCACCCCGACGCGGCGACTCGTGATTGAACAAAATGCCATTACACGCAAACAGGTCGTAAGACTCGCGATAGTTGATGGTTTGCCAATGGGCATAGAGCTTGGCGCAAGCATAAGGACTGCGAGGATAAAACGGCGTCGTTTCTTTCTGCGGAATTTCCTGCACTTTGCCGTACATTTCCGAAGAACCTGCTTGGTAGTAGCGCACCTCATTGCCGGTACGTTGTTGATAGTCGCGGATTGCTTCGAGCAGTCGTAAGGCACCCATGGCGACGGTATCTACCGTATATTCAGGAGAGTCGAAACTCACTCGCACGTGAGATTGAGCGCCGAGGTTGTACACTTCACAGGGCTCAACTTCTTCTAATATTCGGCGCAGCATGGTGCCGTCATTCAAATCGCCATAGTGCAAAAACAGTTTTGCATTTTCATTGTGAGGGTCAACATAAACATGATCCAAGCGATCAGTATTAAATGTTGAGGTGCGGCGAATGATGCCGTGAACCTCATAACCTTTTTCTAATAACAGTTCAGTTAAGTAAGAGCCGTCTTGACCAGTGATACCGGTAATCAGGGCTCGTTTGATATCTGTCATAGCCGTTAAATGTCCTAATTAGCTGTGAATACGGGCATTTGTCCTATTGGCAATGCAACAAAAATAAGTAAGAGAAACCCAATCTTAGGTTGATTTGTAAGCTTACTCAGGAACTATTATTTTTGGCTGCTCAATAGTATGGAAGCCAGAGTTTTGGCTTTCTTAGCCTATGGAGTAGTGGGGGGCACGATAATGCCGATTCCACTAGGTTTTTGGCATCAATTGATGACGTGCTCTCTGGATTTGTCAAAAAGCCTTCAGGCAAGAAATTCTGTACATTTTGCAAGTTTCCAGTGCTGAAGATGGCGATTTTAGAGTACCCAACACCTTTTCAAAGTTCGCTATAGTTAGCGCCTGCTTTTGAGTTTTACCAAATATTCATCGAGGTATCGCTACCCTAGCTGTTTTACTAAGGAGACGTTAAGAGTGATGCAGCGGTATTTTTCTCTCTGGGCTATTATACTTGGCGGTCAAGTCCTTATACTGAAGGCGTTTCAGTTTATAGCTCGTTTTGCGGAGCGGGCGCGGTAATACTTATACTGCAAGCATTCTGGCTTAACTGATGACGTATTCTAGCCTTAAATCACGTGCCGACATCTAATTTTTGTGAGGTGAGATCCGCCACTCACTTCAATTTTTTCGCTAAGAAGGCTTGGCTATTGAAGGGTTGCCAATCTAATTAAGACGGCCTTTAGCGCATCGTGACAAATTCTTCAGCCGCACTGGGATGAATGCCAATCGTCGCGTCAAAATTAGCTTTAGTAGCTCCGGTTTTAAGCGCGATCGCCACACCCTGCATGACTTCAGCCGCATCATTGCCAATCATATGAGCCCCGACAATGAGATCGCTTTCAACATGCACAATCAGTTTCATCAGAGTCTTGGTTGATATATCCGGCAATGTATAGAACATCGGGCGAAATTCTGAACGATACACTTTGATGCCGTCTTGATCATATTGTTCAATGGCTTCAGCTTCCGTTAGACCAACAGTGGCTGCCTCTGGCGTCGTAAACACCGCTGTTGGAATATTTTCATAGCAGGTGGCGCGTGATTTGCCGCCAAATTGAGTATCGGCAAAGGCCCGCCCTTCATCAATTGCCACTGGTGTCAGATTGACTCTGTTGGTGACATCGCCCACTGCAAAGATATGGGGTTCTGTGGTCGCACTGTATTGATCAACTGCGATTGCCCCATCACTCAACTCTACCTGAGTATTTTCCAATCCTAGATTTTTGATATTAGGTTTACGGCCCAGAGCCGCTAAACTCACCACATTAGCTAACACGTGGCTTTCTTCACCCTTTGTAGAAACGCAGACATTCAGACCATCGCCCTCAGCTTGGGTCACCTGCTTAATTTCGGTGTGGGTCATGACGGTGATGCCGCTCTCAACCATTTGGTTTTGAATCGTTGTCCGGATATCGTCATCAAAGCCCCGCAGGATTTTATCGCCGTGATAGACCAACGTAACTTCAGTCCCCAAACCGTTCAGAATGCAGGCAAATTCACAACCGATGTAGCCGCAGCCTAGAATTACGGCTTTTTGAGGTTGCTCAGGCAGGGTAAAAATATCGTCAGAAGTGATGCAATGTTCAATTCCTGGAATATCTGGCATTGATGGCTGGCCGCCGGCAGCAATCAAGATTTTGTCAGCTGTCACTTTGTCGTTGCCGACTTCCAGGGTATGAGCGTCTACAAAGCGAGCAAATTCGGGAAACACCTGCACTCCGGCCTTATCCAGCATGTCGGCATAAACGCCATTGAGCCGCTTCAGCTCATTGGCGATGCCAGTTATTAGCTGCGACCAATCAAACTGACTGTCGCAGCGGCTCCAGCCGTAACCTGTCGCAGCCTGAAACTCTCCGGGAAAGCGAGAGGCATACATCATCAATTTTTTGGGCACACAGCCCCGGTTAACGCAAGTACCACCCAGCGTCCAAGACTCCGCGAGGCCGACTTTGGCTCCGTATTGGGCTGCTCTGCGGGCAGAAGATACGCCTCCAGAACCGCCACCAATTACGAATAGGTCAAAATCGTAGCTCATTGAGATCTCTCCTTCTTTATTTCGGACATATTGAATCAGGATGTGGCAGACCTGATGGCTGACAGGCAGTCTGTCGGAAAGCGATGATCACTTGGAAAAAGCTCGAAATATCGTCATAATTGCCAAACGACCAATGCTCTATCTGACGTTGATAAAGATGCTGTGATCCGCTGCTTTGGCAGTGCTATCAACCGCAGCATTGATGACTTGATTGTTTGCTCTACTTCATCCTAAAGAGAATGAAGAGTTTCCGGCAAAGCCTGGCAAAGTCCGGTCAAAAGACATAGCCCAAGGGAAATAAGCGCTTTGCGGTATCGGTGGTTTTGAGACGAATTGAATTGTGCCCACTCTCTTACTGCTTGCACTGCTTGAAGAATTAATGATTCAGAATTGACTGTCGGTGAATCGTATACAGTGACGCCGTACGTTAAAAGCAAAGTGAATCGTCAGCCAAGCTGTCATAATTGATCGCGATTGCTCGTTGAAAAAACGCTATGTGTAGTAGAGTATTTCAGCATAAACCCTCTATTTAGCGTTTTATTGCATTGTCTAGGAAAAAGAGTGCTGCTGCAGGCAGTTGAGGAGACGGATTTTTGGGACGATCGCATCTTTATCGATAAAATGCGGTGATTCTGGCTAATTCAGTACCCATAGAGTCTGGCGAAAGCGGTTGTTAAATGGTGGTGCAATGGTAGTGAAATGGACACAACAGGTACAGCCGACACAGAGGACTCAACGAATTCGGCGGCGAGGATGGCTAGTGAGTGCATTGATACTGGCTTTGGCGATCGCGCTCTGTCACAGTCTGATTTTGCATGCGCCAGTACACGGCCAAGAACCGCCGCCGCTAATGGCGCAGTCTTTGCCAGAGCTGCAGCAGCAAAAGAAAACTGTTGATCAGCAGCGCCAAAATTTGGAGCAGCAGACAGAACAGCTGCAGCGACAGACTAATCAAGCAGAACAAAATTTAGACTCTCTGCAAAATACGATTGCAGCTACCGCTGATCAGATTGCCGAAACTGAATTTCGCTTAGACAAAGCCGAGCGAGAACTCAAAGCTCTTGAAGCTGACCTTTTGCAGGCAGAAACGGCTTATGAGCAGGTGCGGCAGGCGGCTGTGGGTCGTCTCCAGTTTTTGCAGCGTCAACGAGGGGGGGATGGTTGGGCGGTACTGCTGCAGAGTACAAACTTTAATGAGTTCCTTGATCGTCGCTACCAGCTACGACAGGTTTATAACGCTGATCGCGGTGTCCTTGTTAATCTCAAAGCTAAAGCTGACGAAATTAAGCAGCAGCGTGCCGTTGTGGAGTCTCAAAAAACTCGAGTAGCGCTATTGCGTCAGGAACTCTTGGCAAAAAAACAACAGTACGAAGCTGAAGCTACTCAACAACAGCAGCTCATCAGTCGCTTGCAAAATGATCAAACGGCGCTGGAGGCAGCTAGAGCACAACTGGAGCGAGATTCTGAAGAAATTGCTATTCTTATTCGCCAAAAAGTAGCGGCGTCCAGCGGCGCAGTTCGCGGCACGGGAGTTTTTGTCTTTCCCGTCAACGGTCGAATTACTAGCGGTTTTGGCTATCGTCGCCATCCGATTTTAGGTACGTCACGATTACATGCTGGCGTCGACTTCGGTGCTCCTTCGGGAACCACAATTTATGCAGCAGATTCTGGACGAGTCATCTATGCGGGCTGGCGCGGCGGCTATGGCAATACCGTTATCATTGACCACGGTGGCGGCATTACTACACTTTATGGTCACAGCAGTCGCCTATTTGTCAGTGTGGGGCAATCGGTAACCCAGGGTCAGGCGATCGCAGCGGTTGGTTCAACCGGCTTGTCTACTGGACCACACCTACACTTTGAAGTGCGGCAAAATGGCTCTCCGATTAATCCCATGGGATATCTCTAGGAAGTTTTGCCGTTGAAATTCAGAGATTGCCTACTGGCAGAAATACCGTTCTCAGTAGAAAGCAGGAAGTTTGGCATCGCTCAAAAGAGTGCATGGCAAACTCGGAATTGCCCTAGGCTATGTGCTCTGCTTAAAGACTAGATGCCTGCACTGGGTAACGCCGATAAGCTTGAAGAATTGCGATATTCTCGAATTCACAGTGCAGGTGGAAATAGCGCCATGGCGCCGTTGAAATTGAATTTTCTAATCAGACGTCCTTTCCTTTGCTGCGCTGAAGATGTTCCATAATGCGCAGCTTACGAGCCTCTTCTTCACGCTTATTAGGCACATTCTCATTAAGCTTGATATTCGAGCTAATAGATAAATGCTGGCGAATTTGCTCTTTACTAGCCATTAGTTTCTCCCGATAAATAACCCAAAATTTTGACTGGAAAAAGCCAGGATAAATCAACGAATTTTCGCCGACAAACCCTGGCAATCATCACTATGAAGAAAATTCTCCAGCGGCAGTGGAGAACGCTCTTTGTATTTCTTAATATACTCTCATGGGTGTCATAATCTCAAGCTCTTAAACGAGGCGCTGGGCGATCGCCCAGGGAATTGATGGTCTTGCGGCAATTGGTCGGGCTCGCGATTGCAGTATGAGTGGTCAAATACACACTTCTGCAGATGGTGATTGACCAGGGCAGCGTAGGATGAAGAGCAGTCTGTTTTGAGACGTGTCAATTGGCCAATCAACTTCCTCGACTTGTGCAACTGTTGCCCAAGTGGCTGGTAGAACGGTGGTTTACTTCATCAGCCGGAGCCGAAACTCAGGATCATGGGGCCGCAGTGCCACCCAAAATTATGTCGGCCTTAACCCAGCAGGTGAATGCCCTGCCGCCGCCGCTGCTGTATGAAAAAGCGATTCAACAAACAGTGCGAGAAGCGCTCAAAGCTTGGCAAACCAGTCCTGAAACGGCAAGCAATTGTTTAGTGATTTTGGGGAGTCCGGTTGACGCGCTTGCGCAAATTGTTGAAGACAGCCTGCAAGACTATCTATTAGATTGCGATGTCAACTTTGTGCTGAGTAACTACCGGCGCTCGGCCAATGCTTTGGATATTGCTGATCATATGCGACAAGAACTGGTGCCTGAAGCGGCTCAAAAACAGACGACACCGCCGGTAGCCAGGTCTTCATCAGAATTACACGATTATCGGCCTTCAGTCATCGTAATTCCCAGCTTAGAGCCCTGTTTTTTGCGCTGCATTAGAGGCTGGCAGGGCATTGAGTATTTGCAGAATCGGGTTGTTGAGGATGCGACTCACTTTTGGGTGCTGGGGTGTAACCACTGGGCTTGGGCCTTTCTCGATAAGGTATGTCAGATTAGCGCCTACTTAGAGCCGACGCTGCTGCTGCCAGAATTAACTGGTGAAGCGCTGTCGCAGTGGCTGCATCCCTTGCTGAATCGTGAAATTGAATGTGATGATGAATCGTTGACGGTGCGCATCGCTGCCGATGATGATGATGATGATCTGTACTGGGAAGCTTTAGCTAAATTGGCTAATGGCAGCGCGGCAGCGGCGGCGCAGCTGTGGCTGCGATCGCTGCAACTAGATGCCAATCAATTAACCGATGACCAGACTGTGCCAATAGACGCGCAAACGCTAGATGTGGTGATGGCCAAACCAGTATTGCCTAGCCTGTCAAACCTGGAAACGCTTGATCGATATCTGCTACATACGCTGCTGTTGCATGGTCAACTAACGCGATCGCATCTGGCCTTGAGCATGGGAGAAAATGAACGAATTCTGCGATCGCGAATGCAGGTGCTAGAGCGAGAAGACATTATTCAGCGGGGGGGACAGCAGTTAGCTGTACATCCAGCCCATTACCCTAGGCTCTACAGCGAATTGAGCAATAACAATTTTTTGATTGGGCAAGCATAAATTTGGTTGGGCGTAAGTAAGACATAGATACCGATAGCGATGATGCACCAGGCTTATTCAAACTGGCTACTAGCACAAGATGCCCTGCCATCAGCAGAGAGGCTAGACGCGCTGTTTAAGGAACCAAGTTTCCAGACAGTAGTGCGAGCAGTGATTACCCTGGCGATTGCTTACGGTCTATTGGTGGCAATTCAAAGCTTCACAACTGGTATTTCAGAGAAAGTGCCGCGCCGGTTTCGCCTCATCATCAAACAATCAGTGCCGTTTTTGAAAGCGCTGGTGCTGATTGTGACGATCATTCGACAGCTTCAGCTGTTTGTTAACCTCAGCGGCTCGAATGTCATCGCTCTTACGGGCACGATCGCAGTCGCCCTCGGTTTTGCGTTCAAAGACTATGTCAGCTCGATTATTGCGGGCATCGTGACATTATTTGAGGGGTCATTTCGCATGGGCGATCGCGTCCGCATCGGTGATTACTATGGTGAAGTGGTGGATTATGGCTTGCGAGAAGTGCGCTTACAAACTCCTAGTGACGATACCGTAACCATTCCTCACAACACTGCTTGGACAAATCCCATCGCCAACGCCAACAGCGGTGAGCTGGAAGCACAAGTCGTCACTGATTTTTATGTGGCCCATGATGCCGATGCTGAACTAGTGTCACAGCTTTTATATCAGGCTGCTTACAGCAGTCGCTACACTCAACTTAAACTGCCTGTAGTCGTCATCGTTGAAGAAAAACCTTGGGCTACTCACCTGAGGCTCAAAGCCTATCCCATGGATGCCCGCGATGAGTTTGTCTACAAAACAGATCTGGTATTGCGGGTGAAGCAAGCCTGCGCCCGACATCATATACCCTATCCCCGAGTGCCCGTGGCGGAGGGAATCAGTTCCGAGAGTGGCAAGAGGAATGAGTGATGGGGTGGCGGATGGATAGGTAGTCAGGGTGGCTGAGTTGCAAACGCTCTATGGCATTAATCTTGATTCGGATAACGCCGATTCTTGTCCACGCTGGCCGTCTAAATTTCTGCCATTGCCCCAACTCGATAACTGATATAGCGGGTGAGGTGGCGGAGTTCATGACCGAGCAGCAAAAATTAAGGGGACTAAGAGCGAAGAATTTATCTGTCTTTTGGTACTTCCAGTTCCGTCCGCTGAAGCTCTGACCTCTGACCTCTTAAGAAAAATGACTCAGATTGACGCAGTACTGATTCCTGGAGGGGGACTGTTGGCTACCGGAGCGGTGGTGCCGTGGGTGCAGTCTCGACTGGAGCGGGCGATCGCCTTGCGTCCTCGCCCGCGCTTTTTTATTCCTCTCAGTGTTGGTACAACTCACAAGCCGCCACCGCTAGATGAGGCGGGCTTTCCCATCGCTGAGTCGATCGCCGCTGCGCAATATTTGCTGGCTCGGGGAGTGGCTGGTGCCCAAATTTTGCCAGAAACAATTTCGCTAGATACGATTGGCAATGCTTATTTTGCTCGAGTGCAGCACGCGGAGCCGCTGCAACTGCAACGATTGCATACGGTGACATCGGCATTTCATCTGCCGCGGACCCAGGCAATTTTTGAATGGGTGTTTGGATTACCTCCCCATGCCACCGCCTTTCATCTAACGTTTGAAAGTGTCCCAAATGTTGGCCTGACGGCAGCAGTGCTGCAGGCCAGAACCAAGCGGGAAGAGACCAGTTTGGCGACAGTGCAGCCCTTGCAACGGCGACTCACAACTTTGCCCGCACTGCATCAATGGCTCTATACAGAGCACGCTGCGTATGCGATCGCGAAAACCCCTCAGCGACTTCATTCTGCCGCTCTAGAAAGCTACTAGCAGCGTGTATTGTGAAAGCGCTGGGGCTGACTGCCAAGCTTTTGTCAGCAATGAATGATGCCTCGTGGGGACAAAATTTTCACCGGAAACCTGACGTCTGTAGAGAATCATGGGGTGATATTATTTACCTGATTAAGAAGTTATTAAATCTGGAAAAAGGTTCGGAAATTAACCGCCGTAATTTCTGAATTGGTCATCTTATTATGGAGAAGCGGTGCTCCTGAGCGCTGGCTTTGGTTGCCTGTTTTGCTGTGTTTACCTGCCTACATTAGTCCTACTCGGAGCCACTACTCAACATGACTTTGCGATCGCCCTTATCAGCGGATCTCCCGTCTTCCCCCGCTGAGGCTACTCGCCCAGACAAGCCAGAAGAAGCCTGTGGTGTTTTTGGAGTGTATGCTCCCACCGAAGAGATAGCGACATTATCGTATTTTGGTTTATTTGCTTTGCAGCATCGCGGTCAAGAGTCGGCCGGCATTGCCACCTTTGATCAGGGCCAGCTACACCTTTATAAAAACATGGGTCTGGTCTCTCAAGTCTTTGACGACTCAAAGCTCAAGTCTTTGCCAGGACAATTTGCCATTGGCCATACTCGCTATTCCACAACGGGCTCTAGTCATTTAGCGAATGCCCAACCGGCAACCGCATCGACTCAGTTTGGTGATATCGCCCTGGCCCACAATGGCAACGTAGTTAACGCTGCCGATTTGAAGGCCGAACTCCATGAGACCGGCCACGATTTTGCTGGCACCGCCGACACTGAGATGATTGTCTGCGCGATGGCCGAAGCCGTTGACGCAGGGAAGGGTTGGATCAATGGAGCAATTACTGCCTTTAAGCGCTGCCGAGGTGCTTTCAGCCTGGTAATTGGCACTCCTGCTGGCATCATTGGAGCGCGCGATCCTCACGGTATTAGACCACTGGTGCTGGGTGTTCTGGGCGATTTGCCTAGCACCCCTGACGGTCCCGCTAACTACGTCTTGTCGTCTGAAACCTGTGGCTTAGACATTATTGGCGCTGATTACATTCGCGAAATTCACCCTGGAGAGCTGGTGTGGATTACGGAATCGGGCCTCTCTTCTGTGCAGTGGCATACGCAGGCTGACCGCAAGCTGTGTGTTTTTGAGATGATCTATTTTTCGCGGCCCGATAGCGTCGTCAATGACGAAACGCTATACACCTATCGCATGCGGCTGGGCCAAGAGCTGGCCAAAGAATCACCGGCTGACGTGGATTTGATTATGGCCGTCCCGGATTCGGGCGTGCCTGCGGCAATTGGCTTTTCTCAGGAATCCCATATTCCTTATGCTGAGGGTTTGATTAAAAATCGCTATGTGGGTCGTACCTTTATTCAACCCACGCAGTCCATGCGAGAAGTCGGTATTCGTATGAAGCTCAATCCGCTTAAGGATGTTCTGAAAGGACAGCGGGTCTTGATTGTGGACGACTCAATTGTCCGCGGCACTACCAGCTATAAAATTGTGAAAGCACTGCGGGAAGCGGGCGCAACGGAGGTCCATATGCGAATCTCGTCACCGCCAGTGACCCATCCCTGCTTCTTCGGCATTGATACTGACAATCAGGATCAACTAATTGCTGCAAATATGTCGGTGGCGAAAATTGCTGAAAAAATTGGGGTTGATTCTCTGGCTTACTTAAGCTGGGAAGGGATGTTGAAAACGACCCACCAGGATCCTGAAAGCTTCTGTTCAGCTTGCTTTACCGGCGACTACCCATTGGCTATTCCCGATCCATATAAGCGTTCTAAGCTTAAGTTTGAGGCGGCAGCGCCTTCCACAGCGACACCCGTTTAACAGAGAAGAATTTGCGGCTAGTAAGATATTGATGCCGTCTTCTCTCTATAAAAAGATGGGTGCTAATTTTTGCATTCGAGTCTCCATCGAATAGGCATCATTGCTGTATTAATTTTGAGCGTCTAAAGAAGATTTTTCAAAACAAGAATTACTGGTAAGGCCGCTGTCGTTCAGTACTGTTGCCTGATGCTCTGTAGGCTGATTCAATCATGCGAGATGCTCTTGAACGTGATTAATACGGGTTCTCTTTGCTAGAGCTACAGAGGTTGCAGCTAAAGGCGTTGGTATAAGAGCGGCTGCGAAGTCACAATTAAAAATTTAAAATCGAGAACTGGCATCAGCGCGTTGAGGTTTTTGAAAATCAGGGAAATCTAATATAGTCCCCAGTGAGACGGATCTTGTGCAGTGAGCGATCGCCCCTCGCCTCCAATCGCTTGCTCAAAATATATGACGACGTTACCTTCACGCGCTGGAAATCATTATGACCCTATCAGCACCGATGTCGGTTGCTGGGCAAGTTGCGATTCCGGGCATTATCGGAGGACTTGGGCCACTGGCCCACATTCGGTTTGAACAAATTTTGTTGGAACGTAGCTGTTGTCGTGGAGCGAAGTGCGACCAAGACTATTTGGAATGGGTGTTGATCAACGCGGCACCCATGCCCGATCGCACCCAAAGCTTCAAAGGTCAGCTGCCCAGCTGCACGCCTTGGTTGGTGCAATATGGCCAGCGGCTGCAGCGCGCCGGAGCCGATTTTTTGATCGTAATTTGTAACACAGCTCACATCTTTTATGCGCAGGTGCAACCACAGCTGAGCCTGCCCTGGATTCCTTTAATGCAGGGCACTACGCAGTTGATTGGTGAACAGTTTCCGGCAGCTCGCCGGGTGGGCATATTGGCCACCGATGGCACGCTGCAGGCTCAGCTTTATCACCAAAGTCTTGAGCAATTTGGTTTGATGCCAATTTGTCCGGCGGTGGGCTCGCCCATGCAAAAACGGATCATGCAGTCGATTTATCATCCGCAATGGGGAATAAAAACGACGGGGTCGACGGTCCATTATCAAGCCCTGGCGGTTTTGACCCATGCCATGCACTGGTTGGCAGCTCAAGGGGCCGATGTGGTGATTGCTGGCTGTACTGAACTGTCGGTAGGCCTGGTGCAAATTACCGCATTACCGGTGCCGTGGATTGACCCCCTCACGGCGATCGCTGATATCACGCTTGATCTGGCCTGGGGCAATCGTGCCTTGGGGTCGCTGCTCGCTGCATAACGAGGTGTTTACTCATGTATAGTCGCTTTTCCGCCTTTAAACGACGCTGCACTGATTTAATCGCTGCGCACCAAAGATTTTGGGTTATGACCCTGTGCCTGTTCATCCTGAGTGGATGGAGCTGCGTAGGCGTGGCGCCAGCTGCCGCTGCACCCAGCGGCAGTCTATTGGCCCACAGCCGTGCTGCCGCCGCGTCAAGTACCAGGGCGAAAACGGCTGCCGTGGCGAATAAATCGGCTGCGACCACCAGCGAGGCCGCAGCATCACTAATGCCGTCTGATATGCAGCGCATCCTGGACCGCGGCAAGTTGGTGGTTGCCGTGCTCGGCAGCAACAACGCGCCCTTCTTTATGGATACGGCAGACGGTGAACCTGGGGGATTAGATATTCAACTGGCGGCGGCGATCGCCGCCGCTCTCGGCGTTGACTTAGAGCTTAATCGCTCTGCCGATACTTTTAATGGCGTCGTAGAGACGGTTTACAATCGCGAAGCCGACATGGCAATTTCTAAAATCAGCCGCACCATGAAACGCTCAGTGCGAGTACGATTTTCGCAGCCTTACTTAAAAATGCGACAGGGTCTATTAATCAATCGGCTGCGACTGGCCCAGCAGACCAACAGCGACAATGTGGTGGAAACCATTCGACAATTGACTGGCGAAGTGGGAGTCATTAAAGGATCTTCTTACGTTGGCTTCCTGCAGCAGCAGTTTCCCCAAGCGGCGATTGTGGAATTGGAGTCATGGGAAGACATTGTTGATGCGGTTAGTGCCGGAGAAATCCTTGCCGGATATCGCGATGAGCTTGAAATCAAGAAGGTTGTGAAAACTAAGCCTGATGCTGCCCTGCAGCTTAAAACTGCCGTGCTGACTGATACTCAAGATGCTCTCGCCATGGTGCTGCCCTGGGATAGCACTCATCTGCTAGCGTTCGCTAACCAATATCTCGACACTCTTAACGCTGAATACACTGCAGATAGCATTCTGACGGAGTTTGCAGATACCCTGACGAGTTCTGATGCGGCTTCTTGAGGCTGACTTGCCTGCAGGCTGAAACTCTTTGAAATCAGTTGACGGCCCGTGAATCTATGACCCTTGTTCACGCAATTGGTATCAAAAGCATTGATGCCAAGAGCCGAGATTTAGACAACTGCCCCTGAGCAAAAGCGCTCGCACGGCAAGATAGCCAATTGACCGACCTGACCAATACTGACCAATAGTGCGCCATCCATCACTGCGAATTTAATCATTGCCATGACAACTTTTCTTAAGCAACGTACTTTTCCCAAGCCGTCTCTGGAATGGTTACGGAGTCCGTGGAGCATTTTGGTTAGCGTAATTTTGGGTGTTTATATAGGTACATCACTGCCAGCAGTGGCCGCCGCGATCGCCCCCATTGGCAATCTCTACTTAGGATTGCTGAAAATGTGCGTGCTGCCCATTTTGCTATCGGCGATCGCCAACAGTCTGGGGCGACTGATGCAAAGTCAAAATGCCAAGCAGTATGTGCAGCGCATCTTGATCGTGTTTCCTACAGCGATGGTGGCCATGAGCGGTCTAGCCGCCGTAATCGCCGCGATTACTGGCCCCGGTCGCAATCTTTCTGCGGCTACTTTGGAAAGTCTCGGCGGCTTAGTGAACCAGTCAAGCATTGATTTGGAAATGTCGCTGAGTGGGCCGCTGCCGGTGGAAGAATCCGGTGCCAACCTCGCCTCATTTCTGGTGAATATGGTGCCGGAAAATATTTTTCTGGCCCTGAGCGAAGGCCAAACGCTGAAGGTACTGATTTTTGCCATTGTGTTCGGCGTTTCTCTGGGACTGGTGAAAGGCAGTAAAACCGAGTCGCTATTTGATATTTTGGATAGTCTCTACCGCTCCTTTAACCAAGTTATTCATTGGTTGACGTATCTGTTGCCCATCGGATTATGCAGTTTACTCGCCACTCAGCTCTCCCAGATTGGTTTAGATGTGCTGTTGTCGATGGTGAATTTTGTAGTGGTGACGCTGATTATTTTTGCGATGATTTACGCAGCCGCGACCGGCGTGATCAGCTGGCGTTCCCGGCGATCGCCCCTCGTGGTTTTGCAAGCCCTTAAGGATCCGACAGTGCTCGCGTTGGCCACGACTAGCAGTTTGGCCTGTCTACCCGCCGCGATCGCCAGTCTGCACGAAGACCTCAAGTTTGATCGTCAAACAACCGATTTGGTCACGCCACTGTCAATTACCCTCTGTCGCTTTGGGTCTATCATCTATTTCGCTGCCGCCACCATGTTCGTAGTGCAGCTTTATCAAAAGTCGCTGAGTCTTAGCATGATTTTGATCGTGATTGTCGGGTCGGTGTTTGCCGGCATGGCCACTTCCGGAGTGACTGGCATTCTGACTTTGACCATGCTAGGACTGGTGCTCGATCCGCTGAAGCTGCCGCTGGATGCCGTGCTGGTGCTGTTTGTGGCGATTGATCCAATCATCAACCCTTTCAGAACGCTCAGTATCGTGCAAACTGGCATGGCCACCACCGCCATGATTGCTGATGTGCAGACGGATGCTCAACCTGTAGCATCACCGTTAGTCTAAGAAGGAAATCCTAACCCTGCCGGACATGCGGCCATGTGATAGCCGTCACTGGAGCGATCGCCCACCAATTCCCCTAATTCAAATTTCTTAGAGGGATTGTAACTGACGCTTTGCAGTTGAGATTTCACAGTCGCTTCGCGTTTAGCATAGCGATATGGATCTCTTTGACCATCATCGAAAAGCGCAGATTGACGCCGAAGCGCCATTGGCGGCGCGAATGCGGCCGCGGACGCTGGATGAATTTATCGGGCAGGATGCGGTGGTGGGGCCGGGGCGGTTGCTGCGGCGAGCGATTCAGGCAGATCAATTATCGTCGCTGCTTTTTTACGGACCACCGGGCACTGGCAAAACGACGCTGGCGCAGATTATTGCTAATACGACGAGCGCGCAGTTTCTGGCGCTGAATGCAGTGCTGGCGGGAGTGAAGGATATTCGCGGAGCGATCGCCCAAGCCCAAGACTTGCGCGGCCAATTCGGTCGCCGCACCATTTTGTTTATCGACGAAGTGCATCGCTTCAATAAAGCCCAGCAGGATGCGCTGCTGCCCTGGGTGGAAAACGGCACGGTGATTCTGATTGGCGCAACCACAGAAAATCCCTTTTTTGAAGTGAATAAGGCGCTGGTGAGCCGATCGCGAGTTTTTCAACTTAAGTCTCTAGACAGTCCTGACCTGCATCGAGTGGTGGAGCAGGCTCTGACGGATGCGATGCGGGGCTATGGCAGTCGGTCTATCCGCATTGAGGAAAAGGCGCGATCGCACTTCGTCAATGTCGCTAATGGGGATGCGCGGGCGTTGCTCAATGCCTTAGAACTGGCAGTTGAGACGACTGAGCCAGATAGCAGCGGCACCGTTCACATTACGTTGGCCGTAGCAGAAGAGTCGATTCAGCAGCGGGCCGTCCTCTACGACAAAGAAGGTGACGCCCACTTCGACACGATCAGCGCTTTTATCAAAAGCGTGCGGGGCTCGGACCCGGATGCGGCGCTGTATTGGCTGGCCCGCATGATTTATGCGGGCGAAGATCCGCGCTATATTTTTCGACGACTGGTGATTTTGGCCAGTGAAGACGTGGGCTTGGCGGATCCGCAAGCGGTCACCGTGGCCCTCAGTTGTGCTGAAGCCTTTGATCGGGTCGGCATGCCGGAAGGTCGCTATCCCCTGGCTCAGGCAACGCTGTATTTGTCGACGGCAGCCAAGTCTAACAGTGTGATGGCATTTTTTGATGCGCTATCGGCGGTGGAAAAAGAACAGCAGCAGGACGTACCCAATCCGCTGCGTGACCCCAACCGCGATAAAACTGGATTTGGTCACGGCAAAGGCTATCTGTATCCCCACTCCTATCGAGAGCATTGGGTGGCGCAGCAGTATTTACCGGCGGGACTCCAGGGACAGGTGTTTTATCAACCGTCGGAGCAGGGCAATGAGCGAGCCATTCAGCAGCAGGTGGTACGGCGGCGGGAGGCGCAGTTGGCGGCGATGGTGGAAGGTACCAGCCTGCCCACGGTGGAAGCGCTGACCTATAGTCCCGACGATCCGGCCCGCGATCGCTGGCTGCAGCGCACCATTAGTCAGACGGGAGAGCGGCTGGGGGAAGTCCGCGATCGCCTCTTTGCTGCTCTAGAGATTCAGCGACATCACACCATCCTCGACTTGCAGGCCCGCAGCGGCTTGCTCACTTGGGAAGCCGTGCGCCGCGTGCCTGAGGGCGGCGTCTATGCGCGGGCTGCTACGACTCAAGATTTAGCGGCTCTCACCGAACAGGCCGCCCTGTTGCCAGAACTGGATCGCCCCGTCGTATTTCATGCCCCGCTATCGGAGTTGACGCCGACGCTGCAGCAGCAAGCGCCAGCAATAGTTTTTGACTGCATGGTGGGGCGCAACGTATTTAGCGCGATCGCCCCAACGCTGCCCGTACTCCAAGCGCTATTGGCCGCGCTCAGCCCCACCGGACGTCTGGCTCTGGCCGAAAACATTCCTCAACATAGCCAGCGCCTCTGGCAATTGGTGTCTCCTGATGCGCTGCCGCCGCAACTCTATGAGCGCTGGCAGCAGGCAGAAGCGGCACTTTATGGGGATACTGCCGATCCCCGCTTTGGTTGGGATGGCGCCACCTTGGCTCAACTAGGGAAAACAGCGGGTCTGTCAGTCACTTGGTCGGAGGAGCCGGTGCAGAGCAGGGTGTTGGTCAGCGAAAAGCTGTGCGATCGCTGGTTTGATCTCCATCAGCCCAACAGCTATCACTCCCGTTTAGCGGCTACGCTGTCGGCTCAGGAACTGGCGACCATTGAAAAGCTGCTGCGGCGACAGATTCAGCATCAAACGGTCACGTGGCATACGACCCAACTGTGGCTAGTTGGCAGCCCCGCGCAATTGATTTAGAAGATTGCTGGAAAGCAATATTATGGAGACCTAACAATCTCCTTTTGATTAATCCATGACGCTGGCTTTTTTGGGCGACAGCTTATTTGATACGGGCAATTTAAATGTTCTGGCCGGTGCCTTTGGCATCGAACCTTTTCCGCCGCCGCTTTACAGTGGTGGCAAAGCCTCGAATGGCCTGGTGTTGGGGGAAGCGATCGCGGCGCAACTCGGGATTGACCCAGCCACAATAGACCTAGGGTTTCGATTACTGCCCACCTTTGAAACCAACCCCCTGGAGCAAACGGTCAACTATGCCGTTGCCGGGGCCACTACGGATGAATTTGGCTCCGCTAGCAATGACTTGGAAATTGTTCCCATCGGCTTGCAAAGCCAAGCTCAGCTCTTCTCCTTGGACTTGATTGCAGCGGGAGCTGTCGTAGCCGATGCGGCTGATCGGCCAGATGTTCTCCTCAGCGCCGGCAGCAATGACGTCCTGGAAGTGCTGCCGGATATCGCTGCCCTGGCTGACATCATGTTTAGTCCTGACAAAACCGATGATGAGGCGCTACAGCAGGAATTAGCGGCTCAAATTGCCGGCAATATCGAGGCGGCGATCGCGAGTATTGACGGACTGGTTGACGATATTGTCATTGCTGGCATTCCGCCCCTGGGTGACATTCCGCTTGCCAGGCAAATCGACGAGCAGGTGGATGATTTATTAGCAGGTGATTTTGCGGGTGACACCCGTGAGTTTCTGACCAACACGGCGGCGGCCATCAATGCTCAACTCAGCCTGCTTTACGATGGCCCATCGTCAAATCCGGAGGCTGCTGTCGATCAATTTAGTCAGTTCTTAGACGAGCCCGCCCGGCAGTTTTTGTGTGGGCTACTGTCCGATTTGTCGGATGATTTGTTGAACCATAGCGGCGCGATCGCTGAGAATTCCTGGATCGGTAATTTCTTGAATAGCCTGCAGGATGCTTTGTTAGGAACTGACTGTGCACCTGATCCCGTTGATAATGTCTTGGTAATTGATGCTGTCGATATTTTCGAAGCGGGCTTGCAAAACTGGCAAAACTCTTTGCCAGAGGCACTAGAGCCGATTGCGGAGCTATCTTATCGCGACTACTTAGATCAGCTCGGCAGCGGTAGCCCTAGCGAACTGCCCGGTGACTTAGTAGTTGATCAATTTGCCTTTGTCGATGGTGTTCACAGCACGGAGGGACTCAATATCGAGTTGGCCAAACTGGTAGCCGCACAAATCACAATGGAGTTTCCTGACTTTGGCGTCGGTTAAGGAATACATGAGTTTGAAGTTCTTAGTTTTGAGTTTTGAGTTAGCTGCCTGTCGGTGAATGCAAAACTCAGAGTGGCTCTCTTGGTAAATCTTCGTTTCTAATGAGGGCGACGGTCGTGGCGTGGACAAATTGATTGGGTCTCGGCAATGTTATCTGCTGTTGCCTAAATCGGGTCGAACCGTGCCATGCTGATAGCTGCTGGCGTTTTGTATTTGTCTATGTCCTTAAAGTTCTGGCTTAATAAGCCCTTGGCATTTGGCAAGGTTTGGCAAGAGCGGGGCTTGGCCAGTGCCGTCAAGGATGTCGGTAAATACATTTTGTGGACGGGAAAGCGCATCCGGGAACAGCGGCGATACGTTGACTGGCTGCAGGCTCAACAGCTTTCTCCAGAAGCCGTTATGGCTGTGCGAGAGACGGTCAAAAATTGGGAAAAGGCACCGCGCTTCTCGGTTTTGGTGCCGGTCTACAATACCGAACCGGAACTGCTGAGACGAGCGATCGCCTCGGTGCAGTCCCAGGCTTATCCTGACTGGGAACTAATTCTCGCCGATGACTGTTCGCCGGCGCCAGAGACGCGGGCCGTTCTAGAACAGTACGTGGGCATCGACGATCGCATTCAAGTCCTCTTTTTGCCCCAGAACGGCGGTATTTCTGCCGCCACTAATGCGGCGCTGGAGCAGGCGACCGGCGACTTTATTGCCCTACTAGATCACGATGACGAACTGGCGATCGCGGCGCTGTATGAAAATGCCAAAGTCATTCGTCAGCAGCCTGACGTCGATATTCTCTACAGCGATGAAGACAAGATCACCAAAGCGGGACAGCACAAAGGTCCGTTTTTCAAACCTGACTGGTCGCCCGACTACTTTCACGGCTGCATGTATACCTGTCACCTGGGGGTTTATCGTACATCCCTGGTGCGGCAAGTGGGTGGCTTTCGCTCTGAGTATGACGGGGCGCAAGATTGGGATTTAATGCTGCGGCTAACTGAGCAGACCTCGCGCATTCATCATATTCCACAGATTCTTTATCACTGGCGCCTGACCGAAACGTCGGTAACCTGGGGCGCAGAGGCTAAGCCCTGGGCGTTTGCCGCTGCCCAGCGAGCCTTAACCGATATGACTCAGCGGAGTCCCTATCCCGGTCGGGCGGAAGAAACGTCTGAGGTGGGGTTCTATCGCGTGCGTCGTCAGTTGGTCACTCAACCCCTGGTCAGCATCATTATTCCTAGTGCCGGGGCGATGATGGCCCATGGTCAGCGATCGCACCTAGAAAATTGCTTGGCCAGCATCGTTGCTCAAAGTACCTATTCTCATATTGAACTGGTCGTCGTAGACGGCTACGACATTCCCCCCGAGACACTTCATCGAGTTAAGGCTTTCAATATCAATTTGGTGCGCTGTGACGAACCTTTCAACTTTTCGCGACGCATCAACGCTGGAGTCGAGAGCAGCCGGGGTGACATGGTGGTGCTGCTCAATGACGATATTGAGATCACCACTCCTGACTGGATTGAGTCGATGCTGGAGCTAGCTCAGCAGACCCCCATTGGGGCAGTGGGAGTCAAGCTGCTGTTTCCCAATCATCATATTCAGCATGCTGGCGTGGTTATTCTGGCAGGACGGCCCGGCCATGCCTTCTATAATTTGCCCAACCGCGATCGCGGCTATTTTTGCTCCAACGTGGTGAACCGTAACTATTTATGCGTCACGGGTGCGTGTCTGATGCTGCGGCGATCGGTGTTTGATGAAGTCGGCGGTTTAGACGAAATCTTTCCGTTCAGCTATAACGACGTGGACTTTTGTCTGAAGCTGCATCAAGCCGGCTATCGCAACGTCTGTACGCCTTTTGTGGAATTAATTCACTACGAATCGGTTTCCCGTGACTGTACTGTCCTGCCCGAAGAACTGGCGACCTTTCAAAACCGCTGGCAGAAATATTTGGCGGCGATCGGCGGCGATCCTTACTACAATCCCAATCTGAATCAGGTTGACGCCACTTTTACGCTCAGGCGGTGATTTACATTTCAAAATAAAAATCATTCACAATCTTGAGGTAAACCAAAGGGATCGCCCCTCCACCCTAGTGTCGTGATTTTATGGGTCAAAACAGGCCGGTTTGAGCCAACCGTGATTGAGTCGGTCTGTCCTTTGCACATTTATTCAAAGGAACCCAAAATCAATGGCAACTCTCAAAGTAGGCATTAACGGTTTTGGCCGCATTGGCCGTCTCGTTTTCCGCGCCGCAATTAAAAATCCCAATATCGAGTTTGTGGGCATCAATGATCTAGTACCCGCCGAAAATCTGGCTTACTTGCTCAAATATGACTCCACCCACGGACGCTATCGCGGCACCGTTGAAGCTAAAGAAAACGGCATCGAAGTTGACGGCAAGTTTATTCCCACCTTCTCAATTCGGAATCCGGCAGAATTGCCTTGGGGGGCGCTGGATGCTGATTATGTGGTGGAATCGACGGGTCTCTTCACCAAGTATGACGGGGCCAAGCTGCATTTGGATGCTGGCGCCCGCCGAGTGATTCTCTCGGCTCCCACCAAAGATCCCGATCAAATCGCCACGCTGTTGGTGGGGGTTAACCATGAGACCTTTGACCCCGCGACAGACCTCATTGTGTCTAACGCGAGCTGTACGACTAACTGCTTGGCGCCGATCGCCAAAGTAATTCACGACAATTTTGGTCTGGCTGAGGGGCTGATGACTACCGTCCACGCTGCCACGGCCACCCAGCCGACCGTCGATGGTCCCAGCAAAAAGGACTTACGCGGCGGACGCGGTGCCGGACAAAACATCATTCCAGCTTCTACGGGCGCTGCCAAAGCTGTGGCCCTGGTACTGCCGGAACTGAAGGGCAAGCTCACGGGCATGGCCCTGCGGGTGCCCACACCGGACGTGTCGGCGGTGGACCTGACTTTTAGAACGGAACTGCCCACCAGCTACGCTGCCATTTGTGAGGCGATGAAAGCCGCGTCGGTGGGTCCCATGAAAGGCATTCTGGGCTACACGGAAGAAGCCGTGGTTTCCTCGGACTTCACCACTGATCCCCATTCCAGCACCTTTGATGTGGGAGCCGGCATTGAGCTCAATAGCCAGTTCTTCAAGGTGGTTGCTTGGTATGACAACGAGTGGGGCTATTCCTGCCGGGTAGTTGACCTGATGCTGCATATGGCCCAAACCGAGGGCATCCTCAACGGCATTCAGATTCCTGCAATGGCGCTGTAGGTGCACAGTGGGCGATCGCTCTTACCAATTTTTGGGAAATGCGATCGCCCATCATCACCCCATCCAGCAGAAGTATCTGTACGGTAAATATCGCACTAAACTGAAGGTGCGGTAATTGGGCAGAGCCAAGAATCTAAAATGAGTGACGGCAAGAAGTCAACGAATACAGGTGGGTCCAGCTTTTGGAGCACATTGCCCGGCATCTTGACCGGATTAGCCGGTGTTATTGGCGCAATCACCGCTTTGATAGTGGGGCTTAAGGAAGCTAACCTGATCGGGCAAACCCCAGCTCCCCCAGAGCCTGCGCCGTCTCAACCTGAATCGGAACCGTCTCAACCAGTAGAAGCCGTTACAGTTGATGATATTCCGTTTGGAGACGACGAAGAATTTGTCTTAGATTTTCAATTTTATAGTGAGAGCCCAGAGTATAAATCAATGTTCGTTAGCGCCGACGATCAGGGCCTTTTGGGCTATGGCTGGGCTGAGGGAGAGGCTAGTCAGGAAGCCGCCGACGCAGCAGCCCAGGCTGACTGTCAGGATGATTTACTAGAGATTGGGGTTGAAGCAGACTGCGAAATCTACGCAATAGGTGACGAAATCGTTTGGTAGAGCGATCTCCCCAACGTCACTGCGATCGCGTTCCAGTTTCTGCAAGGAGGGTGGAAAATGTTCTGACTCGAAGTGGTCGCTATCGCTTCAAGTCAAAACGTTGTCGCTAGGCAATTTGTAGGGCGATTGTTTGGCCAGAACCCAACTGTATAATGGGCTATGCTCAAAACCACGCGCTATTTTGACAACTTTGCTTCGCAGAAACATCCTGAAGTGGAGCGAGCATGGATTGAACAGGTTTTAGCGAATCCGATCAAGACCGAGCAGCAACCCAATCAGCGAATTGCCCGTTGGGGCAACATCGAAGAAGCGGAAAACCGGGTTCTACGAGTGATCACATTAGAGGATGGTGAAACCGTTCACAATGCTTTTTTCGATCGCAACTTTTACAAACGTCAAAGACGAGATGAAGAACCCCGATGAAGATCCAGTATTTTCCTGATACGGATACGTTAGCGATTGAGTTGACGTCAAAACCCGTTACGGCGACGGACGCGATTACGGATGATTTGATTTTGGATTATGACAGCGATGGTAAGGTCGTTGCCATTACGTTAGACAACTATTCTAAAAATGTAGAAACGGTTGATTTGCAAGCACTGGGAGTCCCGCTTTTGGCGGCGTAAAACTTGTATGCGGATCGCACTCAGGCCGCCACGTTAGAGCGATCGCAGGCATATGAGTCGGATCAATGTGAAGGCTGGATTACATTGCGTTAGTTCAATTGGCGCGGGAGCGATCGCGCTAGTTTTTAAGAACTTTTGCTTCAGTGAAATACAAAGGATAATTGCTAAGTCTAGAATTACTAATTCCTGATGTTTCAATTATCTGATATTCAATTACGATGTCGCTTCTGTTCATTGTATCCAATACTACAGAGGCAATCTGAGACTCCTCATATTTCACTTGACCTGACCATAATATTTCTCCATCAGCGTAAATTTTCACCAGGTATGCAAGCGTAGTTGTTCCTGAGTCTAAATCTTTGAGCCCAAATTGCAAGAAAACACCATCCGCATCTGTCCCAGGAATCTCCAATGAGAAACTGACTCTGGTTTGAAGGGTTCTTTCTGGCCTTAGGGAAAAAGTAGATTGGTACTTAGTTCTATTAACAAAAACTTCTCTTGTTGAGAAAGCAACATAATCAGAACCAGAACTGACATTAGTAATTAGAATTGCGTCATCAAACTGTCCAATATTAGGTGGCTGCTTCGCATATCCTTCAGCTCTAAACCCTGGAAGTTCGGAATTGTCATTATAGTTTATCGTAACTGAAACAGTTTCACCTTCTATAGAACTATCTCTAATTGCTTCAGCGATTTCGTTTGAATTGTTGTTGATTTCACTTTCATCGTTTGCTTGAATATTACTTGATCCATCTATATCAGGGTTGCTCTGCTCTACGTCACCTGCGTTTCGAGCTTCAATTCTATTATTAGTGTCATCAGTATTTGTTTCTGGAGAGCCAATTTGACCGAAACTTTTATCTCCAATAGAAACTGAGCCTACCTTAAATACATTTAGAAATAGGTGTCCGATTCCGCCTATCGTAGCCATTACCAACAGAACTCCGACAAAGAAGCCATACTTAAACCTATTAAGCGATGATAAAACCTTGTCGATTGAGCCTTGCTTCTTTGTTGTATCTGAGCTTGGACCAGTCATATTCATGCAAATTATGAACGGCTACTTAATACAGCTGCAGTTTTAAACAACAATCTTGATTCAGAATATATCAAGTCTTCTATGCTGCACTCATTATTTGGGAAAATTTAAGAGCATCACTATAGAAGCTGAAATAATCAAAAATCAAGGCACCGTGAAGGTTAAGGTGTTAGCTCAATTTCATAAATATCTGCCAGCATAATGTTCTGTAGGGTATTAACAAGCCATGCCTAATGCGATCGCAAATCGCCGTAGGCCAAATTGACGCTCCACTTCCTAGTCACGACTGAGCCGTATCACCACAAAAATCTATGCTGCAGCAGTAACTATAGTCGTAGGCTCTGGTAGAGGCTCGTCAGCGGCTTCATAGGCAATGACAAGCGATTCGAGGGCTTCTATGCCGTTATTGGCGGCAGCTTCATAGGTTTCGCCATGAGTGCGCTATTGTTGCCCCGGAAAATCTGGAAACCCGACGAGAAAACAACTGTCCTCATCTGACCATTGAATGATCATTTGATACTTGAGCTTATCTGTCACTTTGAGCATCTTCCACTTGCTTAATCGCTTTCAACATCTCTTTCTCTTGATAGGGGTTTATGAAGCAAGCAATTTTATGGATCACACCTCGTCAACATATTGAAAAATACGGTTGTAGGAGGGCCATCGCCTTAAATTTAAGGCGCAGCTAGTCATATAAGATAAGGGACTATAAACTCAGCGAGGTAAGGTGGCTTAGAGCTTGGGTGCGATGAAATCCCTGACATTAATCCGCCAACAATTACAGACTGGGAGTTTTGACTTCACTCGACATGCCTTCAAACGCGCAATTGAACGGAATATCAGTGAGCAAGAGATCAGAGCAGCCGGGGCAGAAGTGGAAATTATTGAAGATTATCCAGACGATAAATATTCACCGAGCTCTCTTTTGTTAGGCTTCACCCAGAGCGATCGCCCCTTACATATTCAGGTTTCCAGAATAGAGTCAGACACCACCCGCATCATTACACTTTATGAGCCAGACGAGCAGGAATGGATAAACTACAGAACTCGGAGGACGTAATGTACAAATGCCACGTCTGCCACTCAGAAGATTCCCACATAGAAGTGGTGAATGAGATTTTCAACATCAACGGCAAGTTTTATTTAGTGGAAAATATTCCAACCAGCGTGTGTTCTCGGTGTGGTGAAGAAGCTTTTAGCCGAGAAACCACAGAACGGATTCGAGCCATGCTGCAGGGTGCTGCCGAACCGGCCAAGTCAATCTCAGTCGATGTCTTTTCTTACCCATCAGAGTCCAAAGCTTCATAAGCTTAGAGGATTTAACTTAGTTGGCGCTTTAGCATTGTTGGGATAGCGATATTTCAGAGGCATGGCAACGCTATGGCTCGTTCGCCAGGACATTTTCAATACGGTTGTCCGGTAAGCTGACAAGCTGTACCATCTGTGACACGGGGAATGATTGCAGGCGGGGAAGAGGAAGGTTGCAGCCTCCCAAATCCCCTAATCATCCCGAACTTAGCGCAGGTAAGCCGAGATGACTGGGATCATCGTACCCACGATCTTGCCCTTACCGCTTCAAAACAGGGATCTGGATAGTTCCCCGTTTTCCTTCAACCGAAAACGGAGATAAACTCGTATGTGTCAACCATCCACCGGGGCTGCTCAAGCGGCTCCCCAGTTCAACTTGCCCAGCTTTAATCAGGAGTGCGTGCGTCATATTCTGCTGGGCGACTACAGTGCCCTTGTCGACGCCATCAACCGCATGGCCGTGCTCGGCTATTGCGAGCGCATGGCCTGGAGCCAGCCCCTGCCCACCGGGCGCAACGGCGAATCCATCAGCGTCATGACCCGCAAGCGCACAATTCCATAACGGAGTTACCAGCCCCCGGTTGCAGGTCCAGGACTGTTCAATTGAGAGAACCGCGATCGCCGTAACCGGGGGGCTTTGAATCGGCATCAAGAGCGCCTGATGATGCGCAAATTAATAACATCCCAATCACACACGCTTACCCTGCTACCCAACTACTCAACTACCCAGCCACCCAGCCACCAATCAGGTACTTCATTGACCCACAAAGTCCCTGATTGCGTCCGCCTACCTCTTGGGGATGTTGCTAAATGCGTAGCTTGCGAGTACTGTCGCCTTAACATCACCGATAAAGTCGTATGGGCAGTCTGCTGGTTCGTCTTGGACTATCGTTAGTTTTCGTCATCGTCGGATTATTTTCCTATTTCGGCAGCGCTTCGGAAAATCCCGTCACCGGGGAAACGCAGCGAGTGCAGCTATCACCCCAGGAAGAAATTGTGCTCGGTCAGCAGGGCAAGCAAGAAATTATTCAGCGATTTGGCGGCCTCTATCCCGAGGAGGCACTGCAGTCATATATTGATCAAGTTGGACAGCGCGTGGTCGAAGAGTCCGTGGCGGGCACATCGCCCTATCCGTTTGAATTTCACGTGCTAGGCGATGCTCAGACAATCAATGCTTTTGCCCTACCGGGGGGACAAATTTTTATCACCACGGCGATGCTGGCGGCCCTGGAAAACGAAGCGCAGTTGGCCGGAATTTTAGGGCATGAAGCCGCTCATGTAGTTGCCCGACACGGCTCCGAGCAGTTGGCGCGACAAAATTTTGGCGCTTTGTTGGTGCAGGCGATTGGGGTGGCGGCCAGCGGCGGGGAGGATGGCGGTCGTCAGGCGGCCATCATGGCGCAGTCAATTAATCAGCTGATTGGTTTGAACTATAGCCGTGAAGATGAGTTGGAGAGCGATCGCCTCGGCCTCGATTTTATGGTGGATGCGGGCTATAACCCCAATGGCATCGTTGAGCTAATGGCGATTTTGAACTCGGTGGAGCAAGATGGCCGCCCGCCAGAGTTCCTCAGCACCCATCCCAATCCCGAAAATCGGATTCAGCAGTTGGAAGCCTTGATCGCCCAGAAATTTCCCGGTGGCATTCCGCCTGAATTGACCGAGGGAGAAGACGTGATTGATCAGCAAACTAACCGGTAATCAGCCCAGACTGCAACCGTAAATTATGGAAGGCGCACGATGAATTTCACAATTCTCTACTGGTGTTTAGTTACTCTCATGCTGCTGGGAGCCATTGGTGAACTGATTCCGGGACTGCCCGGCGCCAGCCTGGTGCTGCTGGGCATTGTCGTTTGGGCGATCGCCACTGGATTTGCCGGTATCAGCTGGTCAATCATCATTGTGTTTGCCTTGATTGTGCTGAGTTCGGCGATCGAATTTCTCGCGGTCTATTGGGGGGCCAAACGATTTGGCGCCAGCAAGTGGGGACAAATCGGCGCTTACGTGGGTCTCGTGCTGGGATTTGTGGGCTTGCTGCCCGCCTTGCCCATTGGCGGACCCATCGTGGGGCTGCTATTTGGCCCGTTCATCGGGGCGTTTGTTGGCGAACTGTTGTTTCGTCGCCGCTCCCAAGAAATTGCCGACTCTCGTGTAGAAGTTGCCTTAAAGGCCAGTGTCGGCACGGTCGTCGGCACCGTCCTTGGTAATCTCATCGACGGTGCATTGGCCATCTTGGCAGTCATTGTTTTCGTGGTCACCACTTATCCCTTGGTGGCAATGCTGTAGCTATTGCGTGCCGCTATTGTCGGAGGTGAGAGGGGGGTGGAGCAGAGGAGCGAACCGCCATTCACCCATACAGGGCGGTGGGATGAAGGGACGAACGGTCGTTTGTCCGTACGAGTGTTAGCGGCAGTCTGTTCGGAGGACTGGAATGTTGGGATGGGCCAATTTATCGTATCCGTCATTAAAAATCTAAAGTCGAGAATTGGCATAGCTGCTTCTCAGATTTCTCAGGAAGGGATTAACCAAGGCTTATTTTTCGGTCAGGGAGGGCTCAGGGAAGCGCCGCACTATAGAACTCAAGATGATTAAGTCGCTAAGCGACAAAGGAGTTCACTCATGAAACGCATTGCATTAGCCCTCACTGCTTTGACTGCTGTATCCATCGCAATTGCTCCCGTCAGCTATGCTGCTGTTGATTTTGATGAGCTGCGCCGCGAGAATCTGGACAAAGATGCCATTAACTTCGATGAGCTACGTCGCGAAAACTTAGACAAAGACGTAGCAATTGAAATTCAGGCCAAAGGCATCGACTTCGATGAGCTGCATCGTGAAAACCTGGACAAAGACGCGGTTGATTTTGATGAGCTGCGCCGCGAGAATCTGGACAAAGACGCTGCGATTGACCTAGTTGCCAAGATCGACTTCGATGAACTGCGCCGTGAAAACCTGGACAAAGACGCCGTAGATTTTGATGAATTGCGTCGCGAAAACCTCGACAAAGACGCCGTAGTTGAACTGGTTGCCAAGATCGATTTCGATGAACTGCGTCGCGAGAATTTCGACAAAGATGCCGTAAATTTTGACGAACTGCGTCGCGAAAATTTAGACAAAGACGCTATTGCGATCGCTTAAATAGCAATTTCTCCGGGATGCGTGTCAGATTTGCAGTTTCTGTGCAACAGTGACAATTTCCCCTTTTCTCCTTGCGACGAACGCTTTTTACCGACGACGTTCCTTTCCAACACACAACTCCCTGCCCCCTTGATGTCAACACGTTGAGGGGGCTTTATTCGAGCTGGGTGCCGGAACTCCGCGATAGTCAATCATTTAGTGCATCATGGGGCTCTAGACGTTATTGTCTGGAGCCTTTTTGTTATGGCGGCCAACGATTTGCCAAAGCTTGGCCGTACCTCAAAGACCCGTTTTGGCCCAATCCGCGATTAAATAAGTGAGGCTTGTACAGCCTGGAACAGTCATCAGGATTGTCTGGCGTTTGCCGCTCGGCGATCGCGCTGTCACCCCCTTGCCTTCTCTGCCATTGATGAAACTACTCCGTGTCTGAAACCAAACCTGCCCGCTCCCTCGCGAATATTGCCACCATTGTGGCGGCGGCAACGCTGATCAGTAAAGTCTTTGGGCTGGTGCGGCAGCAGGCGATCGCCGCGGCGTTTGCGGTGGGGCCGGTGGCCGACGCCTATAACTTTGCCTACGTGATTCCGGGTTTTTTGTTAGTCCTGCTGGGGGGCATTAACGGCCCGTTTCACAGCGCCATTGTTAGCGTTGTGGCCAAGCGCGATCGCGAGGAAATTGGTCCCCTGGTGGAATCGATCAGCACCCTCGTGACGGTGGTGTTGGTGGGGGTGGCGCTGGCCATGGCCGTGTTTGCCGCGCCCATGATTGATTTCATTGCTCAGGGATTGAGCGATACCGAGCCGCTGGCGCGGGCGATCGCCATTCGACAACTGCAAATTATGGCCCCCATGGCCGTGTTTGCCGGACTGATCGGCATTGGCTTTGGCACCCTGAATGCCGACGATCAGTATTGGCTGCCGTCCGTCAGTCCCATGTTTTCCAGCGTGGCGGTGATTGCCGGCTTGGGACTGCTGTATGTGGCGATCGGCGACCAGATTACCCAGCCCGACTACTTTATGCTGGGGGGCATGGTGCTGGCGGGGACAACCCTACTCGGCGCCGTGATGCAGTGGCTTGTGCAGCTACCGGCCCTGTGGCGATCGCACTTGGGACGGCTGCGGCTGCGGTTTAACTGGCGCGACCCCGGCGTGCGGCAGGTGTTCAAAATTCTCGCCCCGGCCACTTTTTCATCCGGCATGATGCAGATTAACGTCTTTACCGATCTGTTTTTTGCCTCCTACATCCCCGGCACGGCGGCGGCGCTGGGCTACGCCAATCTGCTGGTGCAAACGCCACTGGGCATTATCTCCAATGTTATTTTGGTACCGTTTTTGCCGATCTTTGCTCGCTTGGCCGACCCCGAAGACTGGCCGGAGCTGAAAGAGCGCATTCGCCAAAGCCTGATGATGGTGGCGCTAACGATGCTGCCGCTGGGGGTGCTGATCATGACCCTGGCGCTGCCCATTGTGCAGGTGATTTATGAGCGCGGCGCGTTTGACCTAGTCGCAGCAGAAGTGGTCACGGCGGTGCTGGTGGCCTACGGCGTCGGCATGTTTGTCTACCTAGCGCGAGATGTGCTGGTGCGGGTCTATTATGCGCTGGGGGACGGCCAGACTCCGTTCCGCATCAGTTTGGTGAATATCGGCCTGAACGTGGTGCTGGACTACTTTTTTATCCGCTGGTTTGGCGCTCCGGGCTTAGTGCTGGCAACCGTCGGCGTCAATATTACTTCCACCCTCGCCATGATTGTGCTGCTCGATCGCAAGCTCAACAGTCTGCCCTGGCTAGCGTGGGGCAAAACGATCGCCCTGCTGACGGCTCTCAGCGGCGTCGCCGGACTCGCCACCTGGGGCACCCGTCTGGGACTGGAGCAGGTGCTCGGCATTGAAGGCTTGGTCAACCGGCTGGTGCAGTTGGCGATCGCCAGCGCTATTGGTCTCACGGTTTTCAGCCTCGGCACCCTCGCCCTCCGCATCCCGGAAGCGACGCTCTTGGTCAATCGCGTGCGATCGCGCTTTCGCCGGTAGACGGGTTTGAATTGTTTTTAGCGCGATGATCAGTTCTTGGGCAGTAACGCTGGGAAGTTTTGGCATTAAACGACTAGCCTCTGCACGCCGACGAACTCTGTTGTGGTTTCTGCTTCCTCCAATTCTTCTAGACACATCTCGACAACTTCACGGATGTTGCTCATCAGCTCATCAATGGTTTCGCCTTGGCTGTAGCAGGCCTTAAGCTGAGGAATTTCCCCAACATACATGCCGTCTTCGTCACGTTCGATCACGACATAAAATTCTTGGGTTGACATACTTCCTGGCTCTGAACTCAACAGCGCAATCAATACTTCGTTTCTTATTTAGATGCTACCTCCTTGGAACGTCAACAATTGATTGCATCACATGTTATTGAAACGTGAGCCCGTGCGATCTCAGCTTTAGCTTGTAATCGTAGCGGCGATCGCTGCGCCGGCTAATCTCCTAGAATTGCAGTACTTGATTCGCGATGATGTTTCGCTGCTGAACGGTGCCGCTGTGAGCGAAGAACTGCTGACCCAGATTTACAATGCTTTTGACCCCAAGCGCCCACTAGAGCCGGACGACCCGTTCTACGTAAAATGTCATGAGGTAAGGGGTGATGAAAACATCATTAACGAAGTGGGTCGTAAAATTGTCCGAGCTGAAAGCCTGACCTACCAGCTGTATACCGGACATCGGGGAGTGGGCAAGTCTACAGAGCTGCGGCGACTGCGGCGATATCTAGAGGAACAGGGCCGCAAGGTTATTTATTTTGAAGCCACGGATGATCTGGATAATGTCAACGTTCAGTACACTGACATCTTGCTCTCTTGTACCCGACACCTGATCAAAGAACTGCAAGACAACGCCGACACTGGCCCGCTGTGAAACTGGCTACGATCGCGCTGGCAGTCACTGAAGGATTTAGCGCTAACCGAAATCACCTTCGATAGTCTGGAGATAAAAGGACAATTGGCGCTGTTTGGGGAACTGTCCGCCACTTTACGTCAGGCGTCTGATAAACGGCAGCAAGTACGAGAACTGATAGACAGCCGTTCCAATGACTTAATCACAGCACTGACCGACTTTATTGCGGATGCCCAGAAGAACCTGCAGGCAAAAGAACTGGTGATTATTGCCGACAATTTGGATCGGATTGTGCCGACGACGCCCAGAGAGGACGGCAAAAATAATCACGATGAAATCTTTATTGACTACGGCAGTCAGATGTGTGGCTTGCCTTGCAACGTGATTTATACGGTGCCAATTTCGCTGGTCTACTCTAATAAGGCGTCGCAGCTCCGGGAGATTTATGGCGATGCCCATGTGCTGCCGATGGTGATGGTGCGCCGACCCAACGGCGACGAGCATCCGCCGGGACTCGACAAAATGCGACAGTCGATTGCCCAGCGGGTGCACAAATATACTGCACAGCCACTGGTGCCCGACATCTTCGAAAATGAAGCAGTGTTGAACAACCTCTGTCTCATCAGCGGCGGTCAAATGCGTGAGCTGATGCAGCTCGTGCAAACGGCACTGAACTGGACGGATGAGTTACCGATTCGGCGAATGGCTTTGCTACGCGCGATTAGTCAAGGGCAAAATGAATATGCCGGGGCCGTCGATGAGGTCGATTGGGAAAAGCTGGCAGAGGTTTCAGTCACTAAGCGGGTACCCAACGACGACAGCTATCGTGGCTTGTTATTTAATCGCTGCGTGCTGGAATATTGCACTTCCATACAAGAAACGGCGGACGGCCTGCAACCGCCGAGGAAATGGCACGATGTGCATCCGCTAATTAAGGAAACGCCACGCTTTAAGCAAGCATTGCAGCAATACCAGGCCCAACAGAAAGCAGGAAAATCAAACTCAGGTCAGGAGAGTATCGCATGATATCTGATTCTTCAGAAGCGTTCGACCTGTCAGACCTGCCGGACTATGATGCCGACGATGAATATCGCGCCCTGTTGCGGGCGCTGCGGCGGCAGCAGGGATTTGGCATTTTGTTTGTGCGGTGTTCGCCGGAGCGGGGCAGCCAGTTAATTGAGGAACTGCGGCAAGACCTGTCGCAAAAGCACTGTGAACGGTTGACGCTGACAGAATCGTTGTCAGATGGGGATTTCTTTGGGCAAGCGGCGGCCTTCCTAGCGGAGCATCCAGCGGATGTGGTGTTTGTCGAGGGGCTGCGGCACTCGCTGCTGGAGTATGAAGATATCAAGCGGGTCAGCGGCTGGAGCGAGGACGAAATCCGCAACTACAGTTGGCAGGACGTGCCGCCCGTCTTGCGCAACCTGAATCAGCAGCGCGATGAATTTCGTAACCAGTTCCCCACCTGTTTTGTGTTTTTGGTGTCACCGTTTTTAGTGAAATATCTGCGACGGCGCGCCCCCGACTTTTTTGACTGGCGCTCCGGCGTCTTTGAGTTTAAGGACTCGCGAGAAGCCATTGCTCGGAGTTTAGAAACAGATCTGTTTGCAGACTTTGATTACTTACGACAAATGACACCGCAAGAGCGACGCGGACAGATTATTCGCTTGATGGGCTACCTAGAAGACCCTAATCTCTCTGCGGATGAACACTTTAAGACGCTGTTTGATTTAGGGCTTTATCAATTTGCAGATGACTCATACCAAGATGGTCGGTTGAGTTGGCATCAAGCCCTGGAGTACGACGTTTCCACCGCCGAAAATCTCACTTATCAGGGCCAGCTTTTGGCTTGGCAACGGCGCTATGAAGAGGCGATTGCCAGCTATGACCGGGCGGTGGCAATTAAACCCGACAAACACGAAGCGTGGAACAACCGGGGCATTGCTCTCCGTAAGTTAGGCCGCTATGAAGAGGCGATCGCCAGCTATGACCGAGCGGTGGCCATTAAACCCGACGATCACGAAGCGTGGTACAACCGGGGTATTGTTTTAGGAAAATTGAGACGATTACAAGAAGGTAGTGCCTCCCTTGGCAAGGCGTTTGAACTCAATCCGCAGGCCACCATTGATCTATACTTTGATGGCCTAATCAACCGAGTCCCTCTCCTTAAGGGGTTTTTCTTGTTAATCAAGCGACTTGCATCGAGATTTCTGTTGCCAAAAAACGAATAGCAAGTAGGGTGCATTTGCCTCGCAATGCGCCCTTACCAACCATCACCGCGATCGCGACATTGTCGCGTCCTTGTTCGATCAGTGTCTCAGCTCTACTGATAGGCAAACCGCACCTTTTGCTCTGTTGCCACCACAAAATTGTTAGCTAGTTGCGCGGCATAGCCGTTGAGTAATCGTTGAAGAGTGGCAATCTTGTTAGGCGATCGCTCGTCGGCCAAGCGTAATAAAATCACACCGCAAGGCGACCCGCGATCGCGAAAAATCTTTTCACCAAAATCCTTGTCGCTGGTGATTAAAATCCAGCTTTCAGCAACAGCTTTCCGCAAAATCTCATCGTCATCAGTGCCACACGCCTCTTCGTAGACTGAAAAAACCTCATGTCCTTGCTGCCTCAGCCATTGAGCGACAAATACCCCAGTGTTCTCATCCACGAGAAAGCGCACCTACGCCATCTCCATCGGCATGAAGCTGGCACTCTCTAACGACCGAGCGGCAAACAACAGACAGGCCCGAATGTCGGCTTCGCTCAAGCCCTCATACTCTGCTAAAATCCCTGCTTCCGTCGCGCCATGGGCTAACAAGTTCAAAATGTATTCGACGGTCAAGCGCGTCCCTTGAATGACCGGTTTACCGACCATCACCTGTGGATTTGTCGTAATGCGGTTGAGGAGTTCTTGATCGGTCATGGCGCTTATGGTGTCATATTGCCACCATTATGAGCCCTATAGTCAGCTCCTCGCAGGACGAACGGCTATCTGCCCCACATCTGCTATCTTTCCGCTAACTTTGGCGCTACGAATGGGCCGGAATGATGCAGAATATAGCCTAGTTCTTTGGCCTGTTGAATCGTCTATGTTGAGTACCGCCTGGCAAGCTGCCACCCTCAATCGCTTTGCGCTATCTCAGTGGCGGGAAGTGAGCCTGCTGCACCGGGTTTTGGGATTTGCGCGAGCGTGGCGACAGGGCAGCGTGCTGCTGCCGTGGGGCGACGCGATCGCCCTGGGTATTATCGCCATTTTGTTTGCCCTGGCTCCCTATGTGCCCACCAGCCTGATTGGCGTATTGCTGCTGGCGTGTAGCGCCTTTTGGCTGCTGCTGACCCTGACTGATGAAGCGGGTGAAGGGCTGACCCCCATTCATTTGGTGGTGATTGCCTATTGGGGCATTATGGTGCTGGCCACGGCGGTGTCCCCCGTGCGCGGGGCCGCGATCGCCGGTCTGATTAAGCTGACGCTCAACGTGCTGCTGTTTTTGCTGATGGCCCGGGTGCTGCGGCGATCGCCCCTCAGAACCTCGTTAATTACGGTTTATTTACTGACGGCCCTGGTGATTTCGGTCTTTGGACTGCGCCAGTGGTTTTTTGGGGCGGAGGCGCTGGCCACCTGGGTTGATCCCACCTCGAACCTAGCAGGTACCACGCGGGTGTACAGCTATCTGGGAAATCCTAATTTGCTAGCAGGATACCTAATTCCGGCAGTGATGCTGAGCGGTGCCGCCGTTTTTGCCTGGCCCCGGTGGACGCCTAAACTGTTGGCGATTTTATCTACCTTCGTCAACACCGCCTGTTTAGTGCTCACGTTCAGTCGCGGCGGCTGGCTGGGCTTTGTGGCCGGCGGGTTTGCCCTGCTGGTGCTGCTGGTACAGTTTTGGAGTGTGCGGTTCACGCCGTTTTGGCGACGCTGGGCCATTCCCACTTTGTTGGGTGGGTCGGCGGCGTTTCTGTTGGTGGCGATCGCCGGACTCGATCCGCTGCGCGATCGCGTGATGACCATCTTTGCGGGTCGCAGCGACAGCAGCAACAACTTCCGCATCAATGTCTGGATGGCCGTCATCGACATGATTAAGGCCCGGCCCATCTTGGGCATTGGCCCCGGCAATGACGCCTTTAACCAGGTGTATCCGCTATTCCAACGCCCCCGATACACCGCCCTCAGCGCCTATTCCATTTTTCTCGAAATCGCCGTGGAAGCCGGTTTAATTGGCCTGAGCATGTTCTGCTGGCTGTTGACGGTGACTTTTGGGCAGGGCTGGCGCATCTTGCAGCAGTTGCGGGAGCTGCAGTCGGTGCAGGCCTACTGGCTGATCGCCGTGATTGCTACGATGGTGGGCATGTTGGTGCACGGCTTAGTCGATACTGTCTGGTTTCGGCCCCAGGTCAGTACGCTATGGTGGCTGATGCTGGCGATCGTTGCCAGCTACTACCGCAGCCAACCTCTAGCCTCCGCTTCTGAATCATGACTGTGCCTGCATCTCCGGCCACCTTTCCCGAATTTTTGCCTGCCAGCGTCCACGGCCTGACTGAGGCGACTTCAATGGCGCTGGCCCAACAAATTCAACAGGTTGAAGTGGCAACGGAACTGAGCTATTTGCCAGTGGCTACGACTTACGTGCGGCAGGGACAGGGGCAACCACCGTTTTTGCTACTGCACGGCTTCGACAGTTCAATTTTGGAATTTCGTCGTCTGATGCCTCACTTGGCAGGCTGGCGAGAAACCTGGGCGGTGGATCTATTGGGATTTGGCTTTACGGATCGCACCATCACGGCAACGATTTCTCCTGCCGCCATCAAGCAGCACATCTACGACTTTTGGCAGCAGGAAATCCAGCAGCCGGTGGTGCTGGTGGGGGCTTCTATGGGCGGTGCCGCCGCGATCGACTTGACCCTGACATATCCCGACATCGTGAACCAGCTAGTGCTGTTAGACAGTGCGGGTTTGACCGCCGGACCGGCCATGGGCAGGCTGATGTTTCCGCCGCTAGACCGCTGGGCCACTGCCTTTTTGCAGACTCCGCGCGTGCGGCGGCGCATTAGCCGGCAAGCCTATGCCGATAAGTCGTTGGTCACGGCTGATGCCGAGCTCTGCGGCGCCTTACATCTGGAGTGCCCCGATTGGTCAGCAGCGCTGATTGCCTTTACTAAAAGTGGAGGCTATAACCTGTCGAGCGATCGCGTCGCTCAACTCACCTTGCCAACGCTGATTCTCTGGGGTCGCCAAGATCGCATTTTGGGCACTAAAGACGCCGCTCGCTTCACCCAGCTTCTGCCCCGCGCTACCCTCAAATGGCTGGAAGATTGCGGGCACGTGCCCCATTTGGAAAAACCTGAAGCCACTGCCAACCAGATCCGCGACTTCTTAGAAAATCAGAAGGCTTAGATAATCGTGTTCAATGAGCGGCAATGGCTCGATGGCCAACGGTATCGGCACCAAAAGGGCGATTGAGACTTTACTAAATTTTCAGCACAAAAGTAGGCCGAACATCTTCTAGATATCCGGCCAAATCATTAGGTTGAGTAGAACTGTCCAGGCTCGTTAGCGCACCTGCATGTAAACGGCTTCAGAAATGGTTGGAATCTCAGCGTATTCACCCCGCGCCGTCTGCACTATGGAGTAAATTACGGCGACCAAGATGCCCAACAGAATGACATTTAAGACTGTATCGACAATCAGCCCGGTTCCCATTGCCGGCACTAAAACCATGGTTAAAATGATGCGACCTAAAAATAAGGCAATATCCAGCAAAATTCCCTGCATCGTATTGAAACGAATGAAGTGGCTGATGTTGGTATTGCGAACAACTAGGGTGAGCAAAAGGATAAACACGATAATGCCGGCGAAAGGAAATCCAGCATAGAGGCTAATTAATGGATTGAGGGGCGATAGGATCGCTTCTAAGATCGGGAACTGAAAGAAAAGACCGATACGGGCTGCTCTTGCGAAGTAAACCCCAAGCATGGTGACTTCAATCAAGGGAAGCAGATAAGGTAAGCAAGCAAAGAATCGATCTTGTGCTGTTGTCGTGCCACGCCAAGTCATTGAGGGTATTGAGCCTCCGCAAAGTGAATAATATTGTTTATCCTAGCTGAGAAATTAACGATGGCGAGAGAGCGCTGAAGACTTTCTTTCTCTCAGCTTATGCACCACTAGAGCGCTTGATCAGGTGATATCAGCGATTTTGAAGCCCATTTGGCATTCGTACTGTGGCGGTTGGCCATCCTGCAAGTTGGTCAGAGAACGACCACACGTTAACCGTCCATGGTGGAAGCGCGGCTGACCTTGTTGATCAGCCATCAGACAAGTCTGACAAACTGCTGTGGGAGCAAGGAGTTGATCTTTCATCATGACAACCAACATCGGTATTACCTCCCGGTATTGCTAATTTAAATTGAGTTATTAAGTAAGTAAATAAACGTAAACTTGGATTCTGCAGATTTTGCCACAGTAATCTTCACTAGCCGCTTTTGGATGCAGCCAACTAGCGTCTGTTAGACGACAGGATGCTCCATTACAGCTCGCTTTCTGCGCAAACTACAAAATCTGTCAAGATAACCTAACTACATTTCTATTTTAGGTCAGCCGTTCCCAACATTAGTGCGGAAAGATACTCACCTTGATAAAACGCCTTGCTATTGAAGGATAGTTTTGTGGAAATCTACGCTGATGATGAGAAATTTTTATGCGTCGATCGCTTTAGGGATAATGCCAAATAATCCTTGAAAATGGCAGTTTACAAGCTGACACCAGGCTTGATTCTCCAACCTAATGGCAGGAGAGCACGGATGGCAATCAAGGCGCGATCGCTGATTTATTCAGTGACGACAACGCCGCGCCAAAAAGCTACGTGGTCTTTGATATTGCTGGCAGCCGACTTGGGATCACGGTACACCCAGGCAGCATCAGGATTAGTCTGTCCATCCACTGTCACCGTGTAATAAGACGCAGTTCCTTTCCAAGGACAAAACGTGGTTTTATCGCTGGGCTGAAAGTGTTCCATTTTGAGGGAGTCAGGGGGAAAATACTGATTGCCTTCGACAACCTCGCAGCGATCGCTTTCCGCTAACACGACTCCATTCCAAGTAGCTTTGGGCATTTGAGTAATTCTCCAACTGTCCTCGTGAATTCAGCCTACATCGGGCTGGCTGCAAACGGTTATTCAATTCTAGAGCCGGTGAGATTCGTCAATAGCAGTGCTGAAAAATTTGCCGCTCCCAAATATTTTCGCCACTGCAGCTCTCCCAGCGAGCTGCACAAATATTCCAAGCAAATGAACGGCTGTTCACTGTCACCTTGGCTCCGTCGTGAATCGGATCCTGGTGTAGGATTGACCGCAAGCGCACTAATTTGTGAGTTGCCTGCCATGAATGTCATTCCTCCCCGTATTTTGACCGAACTGGAGCGCCGCGATCGCGCCAGCATCGCGCAGCAGCGCAATTATGAGCACATTCAGTCACTGCCGGAAGTCTGGCCTCTAGCCGCTGAGCGCTACGGCACCCAATTGGCCATGGATGATCCCCACTATCAGCCCAGCGCTCAGCTCACCTATCAGCAACTTTGGTCGACCATTCAACAGTTCGCTGCCGGCTTGCAGAATCTTGGTATGGCTCCTCGGGCGCACGTGGCACTGTTTGCCGATAATAGCCATCGGTGGTTTATTGCCGATCAGGGCGTTATGGCTGCCGGTGGCATTGATGCCGTTCGCAGCGCCCAGGCAGAGACCGAAGAGTTACGCTACATCGCTGAACATAGCGAAAGCACCATTTTAATTGTGGAAAATCTCAAGCTGTGGCAGCGGCTTAGCGATCGCTTTCAAGACCTGCCCCTGCAGTTTATAGTGCTGCTGTCTGACGAGCCCGTGCCCGAAAACTGCCCCTTTAAGACGATTAACTTTGGTCAGCTTTTGGATATTGGCAGTCAGCACGCTTGGCAAAAAGTGCCGGTGGAATCAGACAGCTTGGCAACGCTGATTTATACCTCTGGTACGACCGGAAAGCCCAAAGGCGTCATGATTACTCATGCCAATTTGCTGTATCAAATTACGACGCTAGGGGCGGTAGTGCAGCCGCAGCCAGGCGATCGCGTTCTGGGCCTGCTGCCCACTTGGCATACCTTTGGGCGCACCGCCGAATATCTGCTCTATGCCCAGGGCTGCACCCAGACTTATACCGGCATTCGGCACATCAAGGCTGATTTCAAAGCGGTGAAGCCACAATATATGGTGGGTGTACCCCGCATTTGGGAATCAATCTACGAGGGGGCCCAGAAGCAGTTCCGTGAACAGCCTACCAGCAAGCAAAAGCTGGTGAATACGTTGATGTGGGGCAGCACAAAATATGTGCAAAATCAACGTACTGCGAATGAGCTTAGCCTTGATCATCCCCATACTTCAGCGATTAGACGCTTGGGTTCACGGCTGCTGCAGGGAATTATGTGGCCGCTGCATCAGTTGGGTGAAAAGCTGGTCTACAGCAAGGTACGGGAAGCGACTGGTGGACAAGTCAAACAGTTAATTAGCGGTGGCGGTTCTCTAGCTCGCCATATTGATCTATTTTTTGAAATTATTGATGTACCGATCTTGGTGGGGTATGGTCTTACAGAAACCTCCCCAGTGGTATCAGCGCGGCGCGTCTGGCGGAATTTGCGCGGCGCATCAGGACAGCCGATTCCCGGCACCGAATTCAAAATCGTTGATCCCGAAACGCGATCGCCCCTGTCCCTCGAACAAAAAGGTTTAGTGCTCGTCCGAGGTCCGCAAATCATGCGGGGCTACTACAAAAATCCAGAAGCGACGCAAAAGGCGATTGATCCCGAAGGCTGGTTTGATACGGGCGATTTGGGCTATCTCACCGCAGACAATAACATCGTGCTGACCGGTAGGGCTAAAGACACCATTGTGTTGACCAACGGCGAAAACATTGAGCCGCAGCCCATTGAAGATGTCTGTGTGCAAAGCTCTTATATCGATCAAATGATGCTGGTAGGACAAGATCAGCGATCGCTGGGCGCCCTGATCGTACCCAATTTTGATGCCTTACAAAAATGGGCAGCAGCCCAGTCGCTTTACTTCGATGTTCCTGAACAAGCAGCCGATAATTCTCAAAATTGGCCCACTATTACCTTGGAAGACGATCGCATTCAAAAACTTTTCCGCGAAGAGCTTAACCGACGAGTCAAAGATCGACCGGGCTATCGACCGGATGATCGCATTGGACCCTTTTGCCTAATCACAACGCCCTTTTCGATTGAGGACGGCACGATGACTCAAACTTTGAAAATCAAGCGTCCTGTGGTGACTGCTCGCTATCACGATATGATTGACGGGATGTTTGCCTAATTCTGCTGCTCGCTTAAATTCCTTAAAAAGTTTAAGCGCCGCGACTGGGATATTAGCGACATTCTCTCCCATTTCTTGGGTAGTGTATTCTAAGTGCTCATAATTAATCAGAGAGTATTAACGTGTCTCAACTGCAGCTTAAACGCAACATCACTATCAAAGCGATCGTGACGCCTCTGTGGAAAGAGGAAGCCCAAAAACAATTACAGAATCAAATTAATCAAGTCGATAGCCGCCTCCAGCAGTTAGAAATGCAGGGACAGCGAGTGGTCACTGAGGTTCAGAAGCAGAATGCTAATCCCGACGAGCCAGCGGTTAAGCAACAAATTGCCTCCGTTCAAAATAAACTGAATCAAGATAAGAGCAAGCTTCTGCAGCAAAAAAATCAATTTCTTCAGCAGTTGCAAACCGTGCAAACTCTAGAACTCGATAAGGAAGTCAATCAAGGACAGGTCGAGAGCTTTTTTACAGTCGATAAAGGTGACAACCTCATTAAAAAAATGCAGGTTGAAATTCTAATTCGAGACGGCATCATTGAAGATATTAGAGGCGAGCTGTAACAGCATTTTTAGCTAAGAGTGTTGATTTACCGGCACTGTAAGCAGTGACAGTAGCTACTAAAGGGCCGTTATTGTTAACCATTTTGGGGCATCTGTAACCGTCAGAGGAAAAGCGGCCGCATGATAAACTACTCAGCTTATTTTTACGCGAAGAAAAAAGAGCTGGTAGGCGTCTTATTTTTCGAGTTAATTCTCAACTCTTTGCTACCAGAAAAACGCCGTTTTAAGCGAATCTTCGAACGCTGGCAGCATTATCTGTGCTCGCTAGGCTTAGCATAAATTTAGGATATGCCTAATTCGCTAACTGGAGATTGAAATCATTTTTGCGATGCTGCAAAAAAATCCAGTTTTTACTCCTGTGTGGTGCCTACCAGTGCGTTTTTGAAAAGTTACTGCTAGTTCTTAGGCAGCAGTCTCTTTTTGTCAGGTGAGAGACTATGCTCTGTCTGAAGAGAGAATTTTTAGGACGTCTTCAATATTTGCCGGTTTCTGAACTGCTGAAGGGCAGATTTTTGCCCCTCCAATGGGTATTCTGGGAGTGTCTTAAGGCTTGACAGGGTTCAGGACAAGAGCACTGCTGGTTGAGAATTAACGCTATTGGCTTCAACTTGATATGTGGCATAACATCTAGCCAATTTACACAGTGCGTCTTCAGCTAGACCATCTCAATGGCACTCAGGATTTAGGTAAGGTATTCAAAGATTCACGAGTTCTGGAAAGTTTAGAAAGATATCAGCATCCTGCAGTAAGTAAGGCATCGCGAGCCACGGAGGCGTATGGTAAATAAGTCGCATTACGCAGGACTGGCCCTAGACGGGATGATTGATATTGATGATTAATCGTGTCTTACTCATTGCGCTAACGTCGATAGCGGCCTGTGGATTAGGTACGGGTGCGATCGCCCGTGAGCCTGGACTGACCGATATTGATAAACAGTCTGATCAAGAAATTCTGATTAGCCAGAGCGACGGCAACGATAGTTCGGGCACTCAAGCTTCGTCGCCTGCTATTCAAGCACTCCAGGATCGGCTGCGGGAACTGGGCTACTACGATGGCGCCATTGATGGTGTGTTTGGCGTGGCAACCCGTGATGCTTTGGCAGCTTTCCAGCGAGATAATAATTTAGTGGGTACAGGAATTTTAGACCCCCTGACCCAAGAGCGGTTAGCGAATTCTGATGAAGGCTCCCCAGAATCGGATGCCGCCGCCGGCGCGGATGAATCTGGTGCACCGGCATCCCTTAACGATGGAGATAGTCCGCTAGCCGATTTGCCGCCTGTTAACGAGGATGGGGAAGCTCAAACGGAGATTGAAACGCCGGCTCTGGAAGAGACGCCATCGACGGCTGACGAAGAAGCGGCTCCAGCTCCAACTGCTGCTGAAGATGCCACGTCAGCAGCAACTCCCGCTAATAACAATAATGGGGGACGGCTGATTGTCATAGGGCTGGCGATCGTCGGGTTAGGAGCACTGGGAGCCTGTGCAGTCCTGTGGTTTACCAAACGCGGCCAGAGCAAAACAACTTCAACTATCAACAGCGGCCCATCAGAGCGATCGCCCAGTAATAGTGCTCCAGCACCGCATACTGAGCGAGCCACAACGTCATCACCGCCACCGTCTCGATCTGCTACCGTGATGGCGAATCAAAACGGTAGCGGTGCTCGAGCATCGACACCCGAATCGTCGACACTGACTCCTCAACAACAGTCAGCGCTAGACGTGCGCCATCAAGCCGCGTCGCTAGCGAATTCTGCAGAGCCAAAAGTTGCAAAAATCAACATCATTGACGAGTTGATTCATGATTTGGCCCAGCCTAACGCTGAGCAGCGTCGCAAAGCTATTTGGGAACTTGGTCAGCGCGGTAATTCCGCTGCGGTGCAGCCGCTGGTCAATCTGTTAGAGCAGTCTGATTCCCATGAGCAGAGCTTGATTCTGGCGGCATTGGCAGAAATTGGCATCAAAACGCTAAGACCGATCAATCGAGGACTGGTCATTGGGCTGCAGAGTGAAAATACGGAAGTGCGCAAAAATGCGATTCGAGATTTGACCCGAATTTATGGTGCTCTGAATCAAGTAGGCCGTAGCCTAGGACATGCCTCTGCGATTGATGATGATCCTGAAGTACGACAGACTGCAGACTGGGCCCTCGATCAACTCAATAGAATGCGGCTGAATGTCAATGACTCTGCGGGCCGCTTAAAAGATGGCGCAGCTTCTCAAGATAAGAAAACATCAGCGGAAGATGAATAATCGGCGGTTGAATGCTGGTGCTCGAGTGGCAAATCACCGCTTGAAACTAAAGCATACTTGACCGTACTGTGTTGGCCTTGAGTAATGGCGACTGCGATGTCTTCATCTTTGAATTTACGCATATTAGTGATCTCAACAGCGGTGGCGCCTTTGGGTTCAGGACTAGGAGGTGGCGTCGAGTTATTTATTAAAAATGCAGTGCAGGGTCTCCGACAGCGGGGACATCAGCTGACAGTAGTGGCTCCGGAGAAGTCAGTGCTGGCAACCGGCGATCGCCTCATAGAAATTTCTGGTAACCTACAGCCCACTGCTCACACCAGTGAACGTGACAGCACTATCGTTATGCCAGAACCGTCGGTTCTATCGGGCATGCTGGCGTATGCGCAAAAAGTGCAGGCAGAATTCGACATCATTTTGCACTTTTGCTATGACTGGCTGCCGTTTTATCTCACCCGCTTTTTTCAAATCCCCATTGCTCACTACGTCAGTATGGCCTCACTGACTGACGCCATGGACGCCGCGATCGCGTCAGTTGTCACTGCTTTTCCAGGAACGGTCGGAGTCTGCACCCAAGCCCAAGCGGATACGCTGCCTCATTCCCAAAGCTACCGACTGATTGGCAGCGCCCTGGATTTGGCGCTATATGACTACTGCGCTACGCCAGGAGCGGCACTCGGCTGGATGGGCCGGATTTCTCCAGAAAAAGGCTTGGAAGATGCGATCGCGGCTGCTCAAGCGACTCAAACTCCTCTCAAAATTCTCGGTAAGTTGGAAAATCAGGACTACTGGGATCACCTGCAAAAAACTTATCCTCAGGCTCCGGTTGACTATTTGGGTTTTTTGGATACCCACGGCTTGCAGTCTGCTATTCGCACCTGCCGAGCGCTGTTGATGACGCCAAAGTGGATTGAAGCTTTCGGCAACGTAGCGATTGAAGCTCTGGCCTGTGGTGTTCCGGTGATTGCTTATGCTCGCGGTGGTCCTACAGAAATCGTCCGCTCCGGTAAAACCGGCTGGCTAGTGGAGCCCGATAGCGTGGCTGGTCTGGTAAGCGCAATCGCTAAAATTGACCAGTGCGATCGAGCTGCCTGTCGTCAACAAGCCGAAGCGGCGTATTCCCTGGATGCCTTGGCGCAGCGATATGAGCAGTGGTTCGACGATATGTTGTCTAGGCGTAAGCGCTAGAGATTCTGACTGGTTCCTCTGCATGAAACATTGCTGCTTTTGCCAACTTGTTTGAGTATTGAGGCATAAGTCATCACAGAGTTAGCGCCGGAATAGCTAATAATGTAAATGGTTGTAAAGTTTGGAAAAGCCTATGCCCTTACCGACAAATCTCACAACACTTGAAGGTGCGCCTTTGCCGGCAGATGCTTTGAGCAATAAAGTCGTCCTGTTTGTCAATGTGGCCAGCAAATGTGGTCTTACGCCGCAGTATGAAGGTCTGGTGGAACTCGAGAAAAAATATAGCGATCGCGATTTTGCGATCGTCGGCGTGCCTTCTAATCAGTTTGGTCAACAGGAACCCGGCACCGCTGATGAGATCAAGGATTTTACAAAATCGAAGTATGACGTTGAGTTCACGCTGCTGGAAAAGCAAGACGTGAATGGCCCTACCCGTAGTCCGCTCTATCAGTTCCTGGTGGGTGACGGAGAGGATATTGAGTGGAACTTTGGCAAGTTTGTAGTGGGCCGCAACGGTGAAGTGGTGGCACGTTTTGATCCCAAAACTCCTCCCAGCGATACCAAACTGCAGGAAACCATTGAGCAGGCGCTAGGCTAAGCCCTGGTGATTATCGCTGCATATTAAACAAGGAAAGGCGATCGCTCATCTCAGCGATCGCCTTTCAATTTTTTCGTTGCTGATGGGTAATGCCATGTTTTCAATCCGATCAACGGTCCATGCGCTGCTGGCTGGAACGCGGCGATGCAGCCTAATGTTGCTGACACCAACCATCCTCGGGATGGGGGCGGCTGGGGCGATCGCGCAAGTTCCTGATTTGATTGAAAACAATCTGCTAGCAGAACTGATTCAGGTAGACCTGTATTTGGGGCGCAGTATCCCTGGCGGTGACACCATTGCCGATGAAGATTTTGAAACATTCATCGAAACGGAAATCACTCCTCGATTTCCGGCAGGCTTGACAGTGTGGGCCGCCAACGGACGATACCAAGACAGCAGTGGCGAGATTATTGCTGAACCTTCCAATGTTGTGCGCCTGGTATTTCTGGACACGCGCGCCAATGAAGCGGCTCTGCTGGAGGTGATCCAGGCATATATCGTCCAGTTTAACCAAGAGAGCGTGATGGTGCTGGTTGATGAAGACATTACTGTAGAATTTGTGCCTGCCCTGGAAGTACTGCCCAGCGGACGACAGCTAGAAATAGATTGATTTTCCTCTAAGCAAGCGTCGAAGAGGGCCTACATTAAGAGCGTAGCTTCTGCTCTGCTTAGGCAGCAAAGGCTAACTGAGCGCTCATGAAGTAGGGTAAGAAACTGAATTCAAAACTGGCGTTTTCATAATGGGGTGTAGGGTTGAAGAGTTCCTTTGGCGGGCATTTCTATGGCGAATGTGATTGCAGTTACTGATGCTATCCAAACCTTAGCGGACATAGAAAGTCGCTTTGGGCTTCAGCAAAGCGATGACGTTGAGTTTTTTACCGAGTGGACGCAAAGTTTACCCGCTCTGACTATCACCGAGCAGAATAGCGTCAAGACTACTGCCCGAAGACTTAGCTACCACCGCGCCCACGGCGAACTGCTTGAGGGCACGGTTACCATATTGGCGGCGGCACCGTTGTTGGAACTAGCGGGCTTTTATGATCCTCCCTTTCAATTGCGAGCAGAAGCAACCGTCGAGATTTCAGTGCAAGACAGTGAAGAAACTCTGCGCGGTCGCATTGATGTTTTGATTATCCAAAATCAGCTTTGGATGATGATTTTGAAATCGAAAAAAACTACTATTTCTCTAAGATCAGCCTTGCCGCAAATTTTGGCTTACATGATGGCTACGCCTCAAGCAAATTCCCCGATTTATGGCGTACTCACCAATGGCGATGATGTGCTGTTTGTGAAACTTAACCAACAGCCTCAGCCCCGCTATGCCCTCTCCCGAGCCTTTTCAATTTATACTCAAGCCAGTGAACTGACATCGACTGTTCAAATTCTCAAGCGACTTGGTCAACAATTAGTTGCTTAGGGCTTTAGCTCACTATTTTTGGCGTTGGTTTCTGCTAATTGAACCTAATACGGCTTTGGCCTTTCAGCTTTTTGCCGGCACCACAAATATTGAAAATTGATGATACAGCGCATATGCATCAATTTTTGTAAGTACGTTTTGGCTGATAATTAAAAGTAAAGCAGCAAGTTCAACCCAGGAATGGTGCGGGAAAATGTCCATAGAAGCAGGGCGATGTAGGCGAGGCCGATCGCCCATTGATACCACACGAGTGCCGTCACTAGCCCCGGCACGTCCTCATCCCGCAGGCGCAGGTCGTTGAAGCCAAACTTGAACCAGTTGTTGAGGCTGAAATCGTAATAGTTGAGCCAGTTGCGGCGCTTTTGCCAGTCGATCGCATAATAGCGATCGCGAAAAAACGGAAACTTGGGAATGATTGGCAGTCGCGCAATCAGCAGCCTCAGTTGCCGCAGGCTGCCGTCTTCGACCAGATAGCTGGTATCGAGCTGATCGTGAAAGCGGCCCTGGCGATAGAGCAAGGTGGTGATGATTAGAGGAATCGGCAGCACGAGCAGAAAGGTGGCGATCGCCGTCAGCCCTGGCGTATCTCCCAGACGGTTCAGCATCAGGGCGCTCACAGCAATGACGATTATGAAACTGCCGCCCATCCACAGCGTTTCCTCGCGCGAGGGCGTGATGGGAGTGGGCACGCGGCGCCGATAGCGATCAACAAACCAGAACAGCAGGCTTGATAAGGCAATTGCCATCAGTCCTACGCTCAGGGTTAGCCCGACGCTGGTACCGTAGTGGCTGAGCAGCAGCAGCGCCGCCAGAGCCGCCCAGCGCAGCGAGAGCTGTAGCCGCTTAGTCGCTGATAGCGGTGGTTGAGCAATGATGCGATCGCGCGCTTTCACATAGGCTGCCAGATCAATGCCTGCCAGATCCAGCACGTCGGCAGCCTTCACAAAGGGAGATTCCTGTCGCCGAGCGACGATTGCCTGACTCTGTGCTGCCGAAAACCCAACGGTTTCTAGCTGCTGTTGAGATGCTGTATTCAGATTAAAACTCGTGAGCTGCTGTTGCAGCGATCGCAATCGCAGCCGTTCAGTCAAATACTCAATCCGATTAGCGTCGGCTACCTGTTCCAATTCCCGAAAATTGCGCACCAAATTGCGCAGCAGTGTTTCGTTACCCGCCAGATTCGGCACCGAGAGCACCTGCCCAATTTGCCCTGGACTGCCCAACAGTTCTCCCTGATCGCTATTGAAATCTAGCCCAGCAACGTTGAGCCGAGTCTCTGACCCAAAAGCCGCGTCGCCAAAATCAAGTTGGCTCTGTACGATTGCTCCTCGTAGGTTAGCTGACTGTTCGAAACGACTTTGCCGCCAGCTGACGGGTCCAGCAAAGCGAGCTTCTGTTAGAAATAAATCGCCTGCAAATGTGGTCTTTAAAAACGAGCCGCCGCCCTGCCAGGTAGTTTTGCCAAAATCCGCACTGTCTCGAAAATTGACCCGACTGAAATTAGCCTCCTGCTGAAATGTGGTTTGACCAAATCCGGCCCCGGCGGCAAACTCGCTGCCTTGAAAGGTGACAGTTTCGGCAAAATTAGCTTGACTGCCGCGAAACCGCCCAAAAAATAGCGTGCTGCGAAAGCGCGCCGCTTGCTGAAACTGTCCTGCCACTAAAGTCACTGTTTGACTAAAGCGACTCTCGCTGAAATTAACTGGCTTGAGGAACTGTACGCCCTGGGCGTTGACTGGTCCCAGGAAAAAAATATCGGCAGCTAAAACTGGGCCTTCAAAGCGAGTCTGAGCCAAATTCAGATCGTTGCGGAAAAGATAGATTCTGAGCGCCGTGGGCTGTGGCTGCAGCAATAGCGATCGCGACAGTTCGCTGAGTTGTGATAGACGCCGGCGATCGCGCCGCAGTTGTGCCTGCTCCTGCTCAGTCAATAGTGGTAAAAACGCCTCACCATACAGAGGCTCGCGTAAACTTAGCCGCTGTAAATCAAACTCCCCTTTGATGATCGATTCACGCAGGTCAAGATTAAACGTTGTGTCGCCCACCTGCAGTCGATTTTGCAGCAGTCGGTAAAATTGAGTTCGAAATTCATCATTTTCATCCCGCAGATCCAACACGATTCGACGCAAATCAATGGTGGGCTTGCCGTCTCGCTGAACGGGATGTTTAATCCGGTCTTGGAGTTGAGTGACGGTTAACGGATGAGTGGATAATTCAGCGGCCCTGCTTGGCATCGGTAACATCAGCCAGCCCCAACCAATCATCACCACTGCCGCCAAAGCCCACAGCCAACCGCGCACCATTTCAACTCCATCTTTATGCAATCAAGAGTATCGGTTTTTGCCTACAGCAGACATTTTTACTGCATCGGTAACGTCGCGTATCGGCAAATTCATCGATGCGTCTGCATGCAGACATCCTGTCTATGCATGAGTTGTGATGTCAGGCATCGCTAAACAAACCTGTGAACCCTGCAAAACCAAGATTTGCTCTGCCCATTCTTGATCTGAGTTCAGCAGTATTGAGGACTGATTGATGGAGCCTGAAAATATTGTGAAATGGGACATTACCGTGTCTTCTTATTGCATACTTCGACTCATCTGATGGGCTCAAATACCTGAATGTCATGGATGCACGAGCTAGATAACTCAAGCTACACGCAGAGTATTAGCCGTTGAGAAAATGTGCAAAAACAATGCTGCTGCGGTTGGTTCCGACTGCTTTAGACAATGACCATAACTTGTGCTCTGTAATCATCACAGAGCGTCTCACGGGGCCCTTTGTAAATTAGCTCTGAGTCTGCAAGAATAAGTCCTTACCGTTTTACTTGGTGATGAGCAATGGGTCGAGCAGAAAGAGTCGTTTTGGCGTATTCCGGTGGCGTTGACACTACTGTATGTATTCCATATTTGAAGAATGAGTTCGGAGTCAAAGAAGTCATCACATTGGCTGCTGATTTAGGCCAAGGAGAAGACTTAGAACCCATCCGCCAAAAAGCTCTTAAAGCCGGTGTTATAGAATCGCTGGTCGTTGATGCTCGAGAAGCTTTGGTGAAACACTATGCTATTCCGGCAATTAAGGCCAATGCGCTGTATGAAAATCGGTATCCACTGGCTACGGCGCTGGCGCGTCCGCTGATTGCCAAGTTGTTAGTGGAGGCGGCAGAGCAGTGCAGCGCTGATGCTGTGGCTCACGGCTGTACCGGTAAAGGCAATGATCAAGTTCGTTTTGATGTTTCCATTGCCGCGTTGAATCCAGATTTGAAGGTGTTGGCCCCGGCTCGTGAATGGGGCATGAGTCGAGAAGCAGCGATCGCCTATGGGGAAAAATTTGGCCTCACTTTCCCAGTGAAAAAATCTTCCCCTTACAGCATTGATTACAATCTGCTAGGACGCAGCATTGAAGCTGGCCCGCTCGAAGATCCTTGGTCGGAGCCGCTAGCTGAAGTGTATGCCATGACTAAGGCGATCGCTGATACGCCCGATGCGCCTGAGTACGTTGAAATCGGCTTTAATGCCGGCGAGCCCGTTAGCTTAAACGGTCAGGAGATGCCCACAACTCAGTTGGTGACTGACTTAAATAAAATTGCCGGCAACCATGGATTTGGTCGCATTGACATGATCGAAAATCGTTTGGTTGGTATCAAATCGCGAGAAATTTATGAATCTCCAGCTCTGCTGCTGTTGATTGCTGCTCACCGGGAATTGGAAAGCTTGACGCTCACCGCTGATGTCACTCATTACAAGCGGGGGCTGGAAGAAACGTATAGTCAGCTAATCTATAACGGTCTTTGGTACAGTCCATTAAAAGCATCCCTTGACGCCTTCTTGAACCACACTCAAGAATTTGTGACGGGAATAGTGCGTCTCAAACTCTTTAAAGGCAATGCCCAAGTTGTCGGTCGGCAGTCTGAAAATGCCTTATACAGCGAAGAAATGGCTACCTACGGCGCTGGCGACACCTTTGATCACCGAGCCGCTGAAGGCTTTATCTATGTCTGGGGCTTGCCTACTCGCATTTGGTCACAGCGTTTAGGCAATGAATAGTCAGGCAATATCCAGCGAAATTTAGGCGTTGCCGTACCGTTACGACAAGGGGTCGATGGCAGTGGAAGCCAAGCCGTTGCGATCGCTTACAGTATTGACGTCGTCAACTACACAGAGGCGGTCTAAAACTTGCTCGGCGCTCATTAATCGCTTCAGCACGACTTGTCCAATCGCACGACTAGACTCCGCCATGGGACGCACTTCTACCATTAAGACAGCGTCCTCGACCTGATATAACCAAAGCGATTCGCCATTTTCAACAATACTCAGCGACAGCTTTTGAATCTGGGGTTTGCGCTGCCAGGCAAATTCATCCCATAATCCCCCAAATTCCCAAATTCGCCCAGTTGTCCAACCCTCAGAGAGGAAAAAATACTTCACGAACACGCTCCGCACTGCAGCATTTAGAGTATTCCATCAGCCTGATGAGGCGGCATTTGTGCTCATTTGGAGCATCACTTTAGCCTATCGAACTATTGAGACAGGCCACCGCCGAACTTACTCTATCGAAATTATCTAATGATTCTCGGATCTGCGATCGCAGATTTTTCAAAACAATGTCTTTTTATCAGCTTGATCACTTTGTATTGACCGTGAGTGACCTTGCCGCCACGCTGCAGTTTTATGGTGAAGTACTGCAGATGCCGATTATAACTTTTGGAGGCGATCGCCAGGCCTTACAAATTGGTCGCCAAAAAATTAATTTACACGTTGCCGCTAGTCCGATTGTCCCCCACTCCCACAGTCCAGTACCTGGCTCAGCAGACTTTTGTTTGATTACTCAGACTCCTCTCAACGCTTTGATAAATCGATTACAGTCCCAAGGGATTAGTATCGAACTAGGGCCAGTTGAGCGCACAGGAGCCCGAGGTCAGCTATGGTCTATCTACCTACGTGATCCGGATGGCAACCTGATAGAGATTGCCAATTATCAGTAGTCTTTAGCAGCAACTGATCGAAAATCTATTTATTCTGGGTGCACTGATTTCATTTGGGTGTTTTGTTTTAGGTTCAGCCAACAATCATTGTTCAAATATCCTTTTAGGATTGTTTTTTAAGCGCTTGCGGATGTCTGTACGGAAAAGACTTATATGCACCACATCTTTATCTATTAGTACTGAAATGTTACAGTCAATCTCAGTAAAACTTCGGTTCGAGTAGCCATCATCGAATCAATTGTGTGCGTCTCTGTCAGTCTACAGCCACAGATGCTTGCTTGGTTTCAGAATGCAGTGGGCCTGCTGAGTTTGGCCGTCAAGTCATGATGGTAATCTCTCAGTATTTGAGCATTGCTGACTATTAGGGCGGCCATTTATCGTTGCGTAAGCTTGTGAAAATTGGCACCGTTACTGAATTTCTGGAACTGCTCTGAAGCCAAGGTGTCAACATTGTAGGTGTTTGATATAGCTTCAATACGTTGCCCATAGTGATTTATTTGAAGCTGCGTCAAAGCTGATTTAGCTAGACATAAAAACGTGGGTCTTGATCAACTTTCTCTACTGGGTAAATTTATATGGTGGTATCCGCAGCCTGGGTAGATGTATTACGACCTCGGCGGCAGCCTGTCTTTCATAACTGGACTCGGCGGCTGACTGGAATTAAATATTTAGGCGCGATCGCGTTATTGGCGATTGGCTATCGTTTATTAATTCTCTTAATTTATCAATTTCCATTAATCACAGATTTACCCACTTATCCAATTTGGCCGCCAGCCGCCTATAGCCAACTGATTTTGCTACTGCTGGGGTTGAAGTTTTGGCCAGCTGTGGCTCTGGGTTCTCTGTTCAATAGCGCGATGACCGGACAGGAACCTGCCCTCAACGCATTAATTGCTGCCGTCAACAATAGCCTACAAGCGGTGTTGGGTGCTGGGCTATTGATGCGCTTCAGCTTTTCGACTCGCTTTGGAAGAGTGCGAGACGTTGGGTTGTTAGTGTTTGGCGCCGCTATTGTTCCCTCGGTTCTCAGCGCCACCATCGGTACCCTCAACTGCTGCCTGCAATATTCCAAATCCCTTGAAGATATTGGTCCCATCTGGTTTAACTGGTGGATTGGCAATGTCAGCGCCATCCTTACGCTGTTCCCGATTGTGCTGACTGTCGCTGACTGGCCAGGTAAGTTTCACAGTATTCGACGGAGGTTTTTCGGCCTCGGGTGGTTACTGGCCATGTCCGTGTTGAGCTGGTTTATCTTTGCCGCTTCTGATCGCATCGCGATCTTTCCAGTGCCACTAGAATATTTACCATTTCCACTAATTGCCTGGGGAGCCCTGGAGTTGGGGACTCCGGGGTCAGCGATGGCCATCCTAATTGCGACCGGATTTGCCGGCTGGGGTGTCATTCAAGGTCTCGGCCCATTTACATATTTTTCTGATTTACCAGGGCAAGCAGTGCTGGCCCTGCAGGTATATATTTGCGTATTGGTCATTACAGCGCTGTCGCTTTCAGCGAGCGCGGCAGAACGTGGCAAGGCTCAACATGATCTTAGAATTGAGAAGGAAAAATCCGAGCAGCTGTTGCTCAATATTTTGCCTCAACCGATTGCTGCTCGCCTAAAGCAACAGCGGGGTACAATCGCCGATCATTTTGCTGAAGCTACGGTGTTATTTGCTGACATTGTTGATTTCACCAGGCTATCAACGGAATTACCGCCGCGATCGCTGGTGGATATGCTGAATGAGATTTTTTCGACCTTTGACGAACTAGCCGAGAAACATCAGTTAGAAAAAATTAAAACCATTGGCGATGCCTACATGGTGGTTGGCGGACTGCCCAAGCATCGGCAAGATCATGCTGAAGCGATCGCTCACATGGCGGTCGACATGCAGCAGGCGATTTTGGACTTCAGTCGGAAGCACGAGCGCCCCTTTAAGATCCGCATTGGCATCAATAGTGGCCCCGTCATTGCTGGGGTGATTGGTCAAAAGAAGTTCATTTATGATCTGTGGGGCGATACGGTGAATATTGCTAGTCGCATGGAATCAACCGGCGTGGCTGGAGAGATTCAGGTAACACAGGCGACCTACGAAATGCTTAAACAGCATTATCAGTTCAGCTGCCGAGGTGAAATTTCGGTTAAGGGCAAAGGCATGATGACAGCGTATTTGATGGGCGATCGTCAGCCGGCAATTGTGTAAATTCCAGGCTGGTATGGCTGTTTTCACTGGCGTTAGGCCAAGGCAGCAAGTCGTTTAGCTGTGGAAGAAAGACTTGAATATTGCGATTCGAATATTTCTGGGTGTACTGGCCTAGATGCCTAAAGCTCTATATTCTCTTAGTTGCGTATGCACCGCAAATAGGAGCAGAAATTGTGGCCCTTTCCCATGCCATTCTTGTGGCGCTGCTGGACTGTTCCAGCAGTGGTTATGAGTTATCCAAGCGCTTTGATGGCTCAGTTGGTTTTTTTTGGGATGCTAGCCATCAACAGATTTATCGCGAACTGGCCAAACTGGAAGCTGCGGGCTCCATTGCCGCCAAAACGATAGAGCAGTCAGCACGACCCAACAAAAAGCTTTATTCCATTACGCCTCAGGGCCAGACGCAGTTGGCCAAATGGCTGCACGCTTCTAGCGCCATGGCTCCCATAAAAGACGATTTACTCGTCAAGCTATTTGGCGGCTATCTCGTCGAGCCGGATGTCATCCTGCAAGAGCTACGCCAGCATCGCAAACTCCATCAAACCCGATTAGTGGAATATCAGGCAATTGAAGAGCGATTTTTTCCAGACGTCGAGGCTCTTTCCCAAAAATCAACTTACCAATATCTCACCCTCCGCAATGGCATTCAGTATGAGCAGGGGTGGTTGAAATGGTGTGATGAGGCTTTATTAACTTTGCAAGCGTTGCCAAAAGTACCTACGGATGCGATCGCCGATGAATGTAGTGTTTAATACGCAGATTTCAGCTCAGCTTGAATGCGCTTGTATTTTTGCAGAAGCAATGGCGATCGCTTGTTGACAATCAGATTCAGCACTTTTGCCGCGTCCATGTTTTTTGTCTACTGGCTCAAATCTCTTGAAGCGCTTCATGGCTGCTACATATTATTCATAAAATTCCTTGCCACTATTAAGAAGCAGTGAACTCTCATTCATCAGCGTTCAAATATTCAACAGAGAGTTCAGCATAAGTACGAGGGTGTAAGTACTCCGTAATATCAGCTACTGCATACCCAGTGCCATTCATCATTACTGATGCTTCTGCTATTGAACTCAACAATCATGAAACTGGTTGTTTCTACTTCAAACTACTTATTAAGGTTGACTATTACAGGCGTCTTAGGCAGCGCTGCTCTGTTATCAGCTTCAGCACCTCAAGCTAGCGCTTACTACCTAGATTTTGAGACGGCGCCTGATGGGACAAAGCTTGACTCGTTTGCACTCGACGGTAGTTCTGGACAAACCATCAATGAAACTACATACGGTACTCACTCCAGTTTTCTCAGTATTGGCGAAATTTGGTCAGGCCTGGGAATTAGCATCATGGGCTATGACAACAATTATGTGACTGATGTCCTCAACAACCATACGCCCAAGACTGGTGGTAGAACATTGGGCCTATTTCAAAGCGAATGCCGACCTGGAAAGAATGGCATTTATGCGGGTGGTGTATCCGCAGAAAGATACGGCACTCCATGCGTTGGGGATGATAAAAACTGGCAAGGAGATAACGATCTCGCTACTGGCACCTATTACAAATATATCAACGGCAACAAGACTCTAGATGCCGCGGACAACATTGTCTATAGCTCGATTCCTCAAGGCAATCTGCTGATTTTTGAAGAAAAAGCTGGCAATTATCGTCCAGATGACACTGTCGAAGGTGGGACTTTTGTTTTTGATTTCAGTCAATTTGACGGTGACTGGGCGATCGATGAAATGTCTGTTGTAGACGATGCTCAAGGTTGGATTACTTATTTCTACGAAGATGGCACCAACTCCCAGGAAGAAATTGATATTGCCGGTGAGAATGAAGTGCAATTTTTCAGCCAAGCTCAGCATCAGAAAATTTCTAAATTAGCGGTTCAGTTTGACAACAGCGGCGGCATTGGCGGCATTCGTCTCAAGGAAATCAAGCCCGCCTCGATTCCTGAACCTGCTACACTAGCTGGCTTAGTAGCCATCGGTACGGGTATGATAATAACTCGTCGGCGAAATTCTTAATAGGCGTTACTCTCACTCTTTGATAAGAGTGTGCGATCGCTCACACGAAGTCATATCAGACAAGTCCTCTAAATTACTTATTTTGATGATATAGAGGATTTCTCTGTTCAAACCGGCGGCACCAGATGAAGATGGCAACGGCCCCGACGCACTTTTCTAAAGCTACCAATATGAAGCATAAAAGTGTGGTCGGCTCGACAGTCACGAATCCAAAATCTAAAATCGCCAATTGGTCTATCTCGGCTGCCAGGTGCCGTGAAAGCTATGGGGCACTACTGTTGGCAGATGTAGACGGCAAATAGGGCCAGCGGTGAGGCGATCGCTGTCGTAGATCCACACTTCGCTGTGGTCTGCTGCGCCATCATAAACTACTGACAGCACCCAACCGGAAGCTGCTTCGCTGGTTCGCTTGGACACATAAATGGGTTCTGAAGGATACTGCTCGGCACCCGCCGCGGCGACGGTGACTTTTTCCGTATCGGGATCAAAACGGGCGATCGCGCGAAACAGCTCGCCAGTATTGTCATGCTCCGGCGACTGCATCGAGAGGAACGTCGGCGCCGTCACCGTCGGCTGATCTTCTGCCACGTAAGGAAACTCACAGTGGTCTTCAATTAGACAGGTTTGGCTGCGCACCACTGCCGTCTGCGGATTGACGCACACCCGCCAAAATTCTCCTTCTGCCGGCGTCTTAAACTGTCCTGACGCAATTTCCTTAAGCTGTTGGTTAGTGGCAAAGTCGCGGTAGCGCACCACTTCCAGCACAATGTCACCGTCTTTGTTCACAAAGCCCTTGCCAAAGTGCCACTGATACCAGGGATCTACGGCTTCAGAACTGATCACTTCTAGCGTGTCGGCATCGACAACCACCAGTTGAGTACCGTGTTTGGGCTGCCACATCAGGGCATCGCTGAAACTCTGGAAGCCCAATACTGCCGGTAGCGGATTCAGGCGCACGGGGGGCACACAAAACACCAGGTAGCGATCGGCCAGCACAAAGTCATGCATTAGTGGAATGCCGTTCAGCGGCACGGATTCCTTTTTTTCAATGTGCCCGGTGCGATCGCTGCGATACAGATTTAGCGTGGCGTTGGCCCCTGGCACAATGCCGAAATTAAAAATCTGCCCCGTCTGTGAATGCCGTTTGGGATGGGCCGAATAAGGATCGTTGGCGCTCAGCTCTCCCAGGGGATGCACGCCCTGGGTTTCCAGCGTGTGAGGATCAAGATGGTGGGGCCAGCCGCCCTCCCACAGTGCCAGCAGTTTGTCGGGTAGTGCCAGCACCGACGTATTGCCCGCATTTTTGAGTTGAGAGTTCCAGCGTTCCCAAAACGGTCCCGGCGCCAGACTGCCATACCCGCTGTAGAGAAACTGTTCGGCAGCCTCTTCGTCCTGAAATCCGGCTGATTGTACATAGCGATAGGTGGCCTGCGCCTGTCCGTCAGCAAAGTGCACCGCTAGCACCGCCCCATCGCCATCGAACCAGTGACTCACTCGCTGCCCCTGACGCTCTAGCCGCCCCGGCCCATTGCGATAAAGGCTGCCCTGCAGGTCTTTGGGAATTTCACCTGCGATGACCGCTAGCGGCGTCAGGGGAAATTCTTGGGCCGGTTGGGCGATCGCCTTGGCCCAGGCTTTTTGCGATGGAGTCACTATGGGAGCCGCTGTCGTCATTATTCTTCGTGCAGAACGTAGAGCCCCTTCATTGTGCAAGAAAGTGGCCACCACTGTCAGAAGCGGAGTGTGAGGGTGGCAAGGTGGATGGGTGGCAGGGTAGGTGGGGGGGTGTGAGGTAGGTGAGGTGGAGCGGCAGGGTGGCTGGGTGAAGTGGGGTGGGTGGCTAGCGGCGGGAATCCTGCGGCGCGATGCGTCCCGGCGTCATAATGAAGCAGACCTTGCTGAGACTTGACCCTAGCATGAAGCGGTTTACTGAGCTTTTTCAGGCGATTGACGCGACCACCTCGACCAACGCCAAGGTGGAGGCGCTGCGTCAGTATTTTGTGGAGGAGGAACCCGCCAATGCGGTCTGGGCGCTGTATCTGCTGTTGAGCAAAACCCGTCGCCGCCTGGTGACGTCGCGGATACTGCGGGATGTGTATCTCAGCATTTCCCAGATTCCTGAGTGGCTATTTAAGGACTGTTACTCCCATGTCGGCGACTCGGCGGAGGTGATTGCACTGCTGCTGCGGGATACACCGCTTCAGGGCAAGTCAGCGGCGGATATTCCCCTGCATCAGTGGATGGAGCAAATCATCCCCCTGGTAAAGGCAGCCGAAACAGACGAGGAGCGCCATGAACTGATTGTGTCGTGGTGGCGATCGCTCGATGACTACGAAATCTTCGTGCTGAACAAGGTGCTGACCGGGGCGTTTCGGGTGGGGGCTTCCACCAAGCTCGTGATCAAAGGTATTGCCAAGGCGTCGGGCATTCCTGAGCCGGTGCTGGCACACCGCCTCATGGGTGACTTTGAGCCCACGGTGGAGTTTTACGAAAATCTGCTCAGCGAAGAGGCGATCGAAGCCGCTCCCAGTCAGCCCTATCCCTTTTTCTTGGCGTCGCAGATTGATGAGGAGAAGTTCCGCGACGAAGACATGGCGCTGTGGTTAGCGGAATGGAAGTGGGACGGCATTCGGGCGCAGGTGATCAAGCGAGCGGACGAGGTGTTCATTTGGTCGCGGGGCGAAGACTTGATTACGGAACAGTTTCCCGAAATTGTCGAGGCGTTTCAATCTTTCCCCAATGGTCACGTGCTGGATGGCGAAATCCTCTGTTGGGAAGGCGATCGTCCCATGAGTTTCAACCATTTGCAAAAGCGCCTGGGTCGCAAGCGCGTCACCAAAAAGGTGATGGCCGAAAGTCCCGTGCGGTTTGTCGCCTACGACCTGCTGGAGCACGCCAGCAACGACATTCGCGAAAAACCGCTGCGCGATCGCAAAACCCTGCTGCAGGATTTGCTCAATGAACACACCGATGAGCGCGTGGATCGTTCCGTGCCGCTGGAATTCGACTCGTTTGCAGATTTGGAGGAGATGCGGGAGCGATCGCGAGATGCGGGAGCCGAAGGACTCGTGATCAAAGCCTGGGACAGTCCCTATTTGGTGGGGCGCAAGCGCGGCTACTGGTGGAAGTACAAAGTTGATCCGATGACCTTGGACGCGGTACTGATTTACGCCCAAGCGGGCAGCGGCAAACGGGCCAACCTCTTCACTGACTACACCTTTGCGCTGTGGCAGGGTGAAGACCTCGTCCCCTTTGCCAAAGCCTACTCCGGCCTGGACAACGACGAAATCGAAAAGCTCGACAAGTGGATTCGTCGCCACACCATCGAGCGCTTTGGCCCCGTCCGCTCCGTCGAACCCATTCACGTGTTTGAAATCGGCTTCGAGGGCATCGCCGAGTCTAATCGCCACAAATCCGGCATTTCTGTCCGCTTTCCTCGCATTCTCCGCTGGCGTACTGACAAGCCTTCGGCTGAAGCCGACACGCTACAGACTGCTCAGGAACTGCTAAAGACATACATTTAGTGCGGCGCTGAATAGCTTGAGACGACCATCAAAGTAGGTTATCGCGAGGAGATTCAAAGTTCTGTACTGGTCTTTTCTGGGCTAAAAATTCGGCAAGAGCCACGCAAGTTTTTGGCCTTTATTGCTCTGAGCAAAGATGACTTTAGGCAGAGAAGCTGCCTCAAAAGCTCAGGTTGCTTCAAACTTTTTAAGGTAGAGAGTCTGAGCCACAGCGTTTTTGAAAGCTCGTACGGCAATGATGTGTGGAAAAAATTGCGATCGCGAGCAAGGCTATTTTCTGAATTTCAAAAGTTATGAGATGGAAATATTCCAGCCAAAAAAGCGTATCAGCAAACACTAATTTCTCAAGTAGCAACTGTTAATTGTTTAAGCAATGAGCTTTAGATAGTTATCGCTCAGGAAAAATTCAAGCGTTTCTGACAATCAGGAATATTTTCTGATATCGCCTTTATCAAGGTGTTCTCAGCGCTTAAAAGAATTAAAAATTCAGCATCTAGGGTTCCGACTTAAATTATCTATTAGGTGCCTGGTCCAAGAGATGCAGTTGGGCTTTATCAACCAAAGCCTAATTCACGGAGGGATAAAAGCCCGGGAGAAATTGGTCAACTTGATGTTGGCCTAAGGTTCTTTTCCTGGGCTTTGCTGTATTTAAATGCTCACTTTCAATGCTTCTAATTAGTAGACGAACTCTAGGAGATTGAGTGCATGGAAAATACTGCTTTCTCGTGGGGAATTATTATCTTCCTCCTAGGCACATTAGGAATTGGTGTATGGGCCTCTCAGCAAATTAAGGGAGACAGCGTTAATTTTTTGGTAGCGGGTAGAGGGCTGGCGCTACCCCTAGCAGGTGCGACACTCATGGCCCAATCTGTCGATTCAAATGCCACTTTAGGCAACACTGACCTCTCTGCGGAATTTGGTTTTTGGGCCGGAGCGGCACTACCCATTGGCCTCTCTTTATGCCTGCTGCTGACGGGGTTATTTGTGGCAAAACCCATGAACCGCATGGGCCTAATCACCATTCCTGATTTTTATCGAGTCAAATATGGCCGCCCAGTCGAGCTGATTGCCGCCTGCATTATGACGGTTAGTTTTTCATTTTTGCTGGCCGGCAACTTGGTGGCTGGGGGCTATATGTTCCAAAACTTTTTGGGCCTGAGCTATTTCGGCGGCATTACCTTGCTGGCAGTATTAGTGTTTGCTTACACGGTTTCGGGTGGCCTCTTTGCCGTGGCCTACACCGATTTTATCCAGGTGTTTATTGCTTTGCTAGGTGCCTGGGGACTTTTGTTTTATGTGCTCGCCAACTTTGGCTTAGATATCGCCCCTGGCATGGGGCCTTTAGGCCTGGAGCAGCTAACCTCGGTTGGTGCGGGCGCAGCCATCAATTGGGCCAGCATTATTGCTTTGGGTTTTGGCAACATGGTTGCCATTGATTTTATGGCGCGCATTTTTGCCGCTGAGAGTCCAGAAACTGCGAGAAAAGCCTGCTTTGTGGCTTCCGCAGGAACGTTAATTGTGGGCATTCCGTTTTCCATTATTGCTTTGGGCACCGGGGGCATTTTTGCGCAAACCGGCATCACTGCTGACGGCCCGGTTCTGTTTGCCTTACTCGAAAATGTGATTCCCCCAATCCTTGGCCTGGTGGTGTTGGCGGCAATCTTATCGGCCTCCTTATCAACTGCTGACGGTGCCATTTTAGGCACGTCATCGGTGTTAGCCCACAATGTTTTAGGGATTCGGCATGCCTCGGCTCACGGCTCAACTGGCGGCGATAAACTGCTGCTGATTACCCGGTTAATGGCGATTGTGATTACCATTTTGGGCTGCTTTTTAGGATTGCGAGTACCCCAGACTGGCGTGCTGTTATTGCTGGCGTTTGATATGAGTTTTGCCGGCTTAGTAGTGCCGCTCATTGGCGGCATTTATTGGGCTAGGGCCACTCGTCAAGGCGCGCTGGCTTGTATCTTAGCCGGGTCGTTGACTCGCTTAATCTTCTTTATTTTTATGCCGACAATGTTTGGCGTAGATAATACGCTGCTGTATGTGCCCAACGGCCTTTTCACAATTGACTTTGATGGTTTTCCAACGTTGATTAGTCCGATTGTGGGCTTGGTTGCCTTCGTGGTGGTGTCTAACCTGACCTATCGACCACAGAGGCCAGAAGAACAGCAGGCGGAACTGAGGAAAAAAGCCGAAGCACTCTAAACATTAGCCCTGGTGAAAAAACAGCGCGCGCGATCGCCTGGCTTGGTCAGGGCGATCGCGCGCTGTTGAATCAGATAAGGCCTCCGCGATCGCGGCTCTGCACATCGCCTTCGTTACGTCATCACAGCTTGTCAGCAAGCTTTCACAGTCTGTCATGATCTTCAGGACGGTACCCGTTTTCAAAATCAGAGCGGTAGCTTTCCCAGGGTTCTGAAAGCTGAGGCCGGGGGGTTCGCTCATCGAATAGACCATCCCTTCGACGACAGATCAGAGTGGAAGCTGCTAGTACTTAACGAGTCATTTGGTCAATCTGCATGTGATGAATCATCTCATGTCGCGCATGAACCAAACTACTCGGTAGGAAAATTCATGATGCAAATAAGACAATGCAGATTCTTTCCAAAACCTACAACTGCCTTCATCATTAGGCAACTCTTGCTCAGAACCTAGTCAGTCAGCACTTCAACACGTACAGGACCCACTCCGGCGCGATCCAAGCCAATCTCCCGAGCAGCTCCTGCCGAAAGGTCAATAACTCGACCATGGGAAAACGGTCCGCGATCATTGATGCGAACAATCACAAAACGATTGTTGTTGACATTAGTCACACGTACCTGCGTACCAAATGGCAAGGTTCGATGAGCCGCCGTCATCGCATTCTGGTTGAAAATCTCACCACTAGCAGTCTGCCGACCATTGAAACCAGGTCCATACCAAGAGGCTTGACCACTAAATGTGGAAGCTACTCCCCAATCAGCGATCGCGGCCACAGGTTCTGGTTCCGGGGCTCCTTCAACTTCAGTCAGGTCATCGGTACCACCCATCAGTACCCGCAGACGATTAGTCGCGTGTAGTGCATCAGTATAGTGCCGCTCAGTTGTATTGAAATAGCGAGTGGCATCATCGATGGCAACCAGACGCTCTCCCTCTAAAGTCACCACGTATTCTTCAGCCTCCGCTTCCCAACTCACGAGGATGGTGTCGGGATTACCTTCAGCTCGATAAAACTCATCAACTTGTCGAGCGACAGTTTCGGCACGCAACAACAAGTTATCGTTTGCTTCAGCGCCGATATCTTTAGCGCCTGTCACCGACTGCTCGACAAATGTCAGCACTGGCATATGGTCAATGTAAAAAATGGCAATCCGCTCATCGTCGAGAACGTGATCTGTAATGCGAAAGATGTCCGATAGCTCTGCAGGCGCCGCCTCTGTAAGAGCGGTTTCGCGATCGCTGGAAACATCCTCAGAAGCTGATGCGTCAGATCCCTCAACTGCGACATCTACAGATTCAGAAATCGCTTCATCAACTGAATCGCTAGCTTCATGATCTGCTGCCTCAGCAGGCTTTTCGGCTGACACAACTGATTCCGAGCCAGTAGTTAATTCAATATCGCCAGAAAGTTCAATATCGGGGAGGTCAGAAGGTACTGAAACAGCAGTTAATGGAACTGTCTCCAATTGACCCTCTATCGTTTCCTGTGGCTGCGTGCGAGTAGTTTCTTCAGCTGACTCAGCATAAGCGGACAATGGAGCACTAGCAACGAAGGCAACTATTACTGCTGCTAAGCTACGACACAAAATTTGAATCATGCTTTATCTCAAAAACTCAACATGGCAGAAGTGCAATGCAGCATCTTTTCATAAAGGCTTAGGTAACCGGCTCAAGCCCTGAACGGACCTACTCCAGTTATCAGCAATTGCATCTTCCTCGGTGTAACCCCTTAATTCGTTTTGTCGAATCGTACGGTAACACGAAGATTTCCATTGGCAATCCGCAAGCAAAAATTTTTCCTAGAGCAAAACGCCATGTTAAGTTTTCGTATCTTTTTCTGGAAATGTATCAGATCCTTATGAAGCGGCTCATCTCGGTATTTTCACAAAGACAAAACGAGTTATTAAAACTTATCAATTAAGTTGCAAAGATTTTGAAAATACAATCTTTGCTGGGACGATCGCTGAAGTAAATTGCCCCGTTTTTTTATTTTTAATGCAAGTAATTGCAGTTCCACTTGCATGGACAATAGCGTTCTATCAATAAAATTTTATTATTTAGACCCCTCTTTTTACTTATCTATCGTGCTGGTTTTGCCAGATGGCCAGAAAATATCCAAGAAGCCTTTTGATCACTCATTGGTTGAAAGTAGGCCAATTTTGAGGAGAGCACATGGATTATCAAGATGCTGGCGTCGATGTGGCTGCTGGTCAAGCCTTTGTAAACCGCATCAGAGATATGGTAAGCAGCACTCATCGCCCCGAAGTGCTGGGCGGATTGGGCGGGTTTGGGGGTTTGTTTCAACTCCCGACAGGTTATCGAGAACCGGTACTCGTGTCCGGCACTGATGGAGTGGGCACCAAACTCAAAGTAGCTCAGGTACTCAATCGGCATACAACCGTGGGTATCGACTTGGTGGCGATGTGTGTCAATGATGTGCTGACCTGTGGAGCGGAACCGCTCTTTTTTCTGGATTATTTAGCCACTGGCAAATTACATCCTGAACAGTTGGCCGACGTGGTAACCGGCATTGCAGCAGGATGCCGAGATGCCGGATGTGCCCTGATCGGAGGAGAAACAGCGGAGATGCCAGGTTTCTATGGCCCTGGAGAATATGACGCCGCTGGTTTTTGCGTTGGCATTGTTGAAAAAGCGCAAATTTTAGACGGTACCCAAATTGCGACGGGTGATGCGGTAATTGGACTCGCAAGTCGCGGCATTCATAGCAATGGTTATAGTTTGGTACGTAAAATTGTGGCTACAGCTCATCGTCGCGATCGCTCTACCAAAGGCTACGGCTGGAACGAATGTCCCGCTGGCCTAGGCGGACAGTCCCTCAGTGACTTACTGCTGACACCCACTCAACTTTACGTTAAGCCGATACTTACGGCGTCACAAGCGGATATCAAGATTCACGGTATGGCCCACATCACTGGTGGTGGACTGCCAGAAAATTTGCCCCGCTGCCTCAGCGATCACCACACGATTACATTGATTTCAGATAGCTGGCCGATCTTGCCGATTTTCGATTGGTTAGCAGCAGCAGGCAATGTTTCTCCAGCAGCGATGTTCAACACCTTTAATATGGGCATTGGTTTTGTGGTGATTGTGCCGGCTGAGCAGACCGAATTAGCGATCGCTCATTTTCAATCCCATGACATTCCGGCCTATGCCATTGGTGAAGTTATTCAGGGCAATGGCACCCTTGAAGGTATTCCTGGGCTGGTGTAACTAGGGTGCGGCCACCGTCGCTGATAGCAGCACCACTTCACTGCTGTCAACAATAAAAGCTCCAAAACGGCTATTACTGAGAGACTGCAGCACTTGAGCCGCTGCCTGGGGATCGGGATTTTGGGTCGCTAACAAAAATGGACGCTGCTCATAAATCGCCAGGCCTACAGGTTGATTGAGCATTTGCTGTAGCTGTTTGGCGATATCGGGATCATTGCCGTAGTCCACCAGGACGGCATAGCCTTCGCCCAGCAGCTTGGGAGCATATGCTACTGCGATCGCTGCTGGTTCCGCTACCGGAGGATTAGCCGCGACGGTGGGCGCTGGTTCTGCCGGCGCTGCGGTTGGCTCTGGCACCACGGGTTCAGCTGCGATGGGCTCGCTAGGCGAAACCTCACCAGGCGCGGCTGGCCTAGCCACAAAAGCTTGAGCGGCCTCTACTTCCGTTAAATATTGCGCCCAAGCGTTAGCGTTTTCCAAGCTGGTGAACCCGCCTGCTCGCACAACGACATCGTCTAAATAGCGACAGACACTCACAACGGTAGTAGTCGGCAGAAGATTTTGAATGCGATCGCGAGCACTCACCGTTTCGCCCTGCACCAACAGCAAATATTCGTTGGCAGCCGGCGGCGCACACGGGGGAAACTCATCGGCCTTGGCAGATGTGGCTGCCCAGCCCCCTAGCGATAATAGTAAAGTGGCCAATCCCAACTGCAGCGTTTTCATCCTAGACATTGACTCACCACAACGAACAGCAAATCAGGCAGAACAAAGAGCCTTCAATCTTTTATGGAGATCTAATCCAGCAAATTGAAGTGATTACAGGTTAAGTAACGATATTTCTAACGCTGTCATCTAATCGAGGCTCTTTCAAGCAAACATAGCTCCCTATATTGGCACATCCTCTCAGGATTACTACCTTCTATGGAGGCTTTTTAACGTCAATTTCTCAATTGACGTCAAATTCAGGGGCATGCGGCATGCGGAGTACGACAAAAGAGAATTGATGTCTAATTTTGCTTCTTGGTTCTTAATTGGATGCGCCGGCAAGACGCTTGCCCTCAAACCCTCTCTCCCCATCTCAGGCTAAGCCTTTCAGACAGGCTCCGCCAACGCCCACCTCTCACTCAGCCACTCTGAAGCTCCATTACCCCATTACTCCATCGCCTATCATCGGGCTAGAAGACTGACGCTGGACGCCGGATGTTTCTACCGGCGTATTTACCGGTCGCGATCGCCGCCGTTCAGCCATGAGCTTGGGTCGCAGGTAAAGGTTTTCTAGCAGTACTGCACCGCCAGCAATCCATGGTGGAACGACTAGGGCGCCGATAATCCCTAATACTTGCGTGCCGCCCAGCACTGCCAGCAATTGATAGAGCGGATGGACGCCAACAGAAGTACCGACGAGTAGAGGATCAAGCACATAGGTTTCTAGATTTTGAATGACGACATAGAGCAGCAGCACCCACAGCACGGTCCATCCACCCTGAGAAATCGCCGCTACCAAGGCTGGAATCGCACCTAAAATCGGCCCTAGAAAAGGAATCAAGTTGGTAAATCCAGAAATTGCCCCTAAGCCTAAGGCAAAGTCTTTTAAGCCCAAAATTGTGAGGCTGACAGTTGTTGCTAGCGCCAAGATAGTCGACACCAAGACCCGACCTCGAATGTAGCTGCCCATGCGGTTACCAATTGGCCCGACCTGAGCAGCTATGCGATCATCCCAGGGCTGGGGCAGTAGGCGAACAAAATTCTTGACCAAAGTGCGACTGTCGGCGAGCATGTAGCCCGACAAAAAGAGCGCTAAAATCACGCTAAAAAAGCCGCCTAAAATGCCTGTTGTTAATCCATATGAGCGGATTAGCAGCTGTTGACTAGAACGAATTACCCAACGCGTCAAACCTTGCACGTCTATAAACTTTTCAACTAGTTCGCTGGCTAAGTCAGGACGCTCGTCATTTAAGGAAACTATCCAGGTTTCGGCATAGTTAATAATTTGCCGCAGAGAAACCGGAACCTGACGAATGAGACGCTGAATTTGTTCGACTACGGTTGGCCCCACCCACAGTGCTACGCCGGTGATGATGGCGGCGATCGCCACATAGGTCAGAACGACCCCTAGCCAACGGGGAATGCGATAGCGCTCGACCCAATCCACCACGGGCGCGATCGACGCCGCTAAAACGACTGCAATCAGCAGTAGCAAGAACAAACTGCGTAGCTGCCACAGAAGTGCCAGCAATGGTACTGACAAAACCAGCAGCACCACACTGCTGAGGGAAATGGAGATGCGCTGTTCAGGAGCGGCCATGCTGCACCAAACTCATCAATAGGCTTTAAAGAAGTTAATATTCTTCATCTATAGCAGATTTGGAGAACCGAAGCGGCAACTAATGGGCGTGAAAGGTGTCATGACCAAGTGAAATTGTCGTTGTCACACAAAAGTATGGGACTCTACTAAATTACAAACCGAGTTCGATTCTATTTTGCTTTTTCAGTGGAAAATGTTTAGTCAAGACTTACGCAGTTGAATTCGATTTTGGTTCCTGAATCCCTAAGTATTGGGAAAGGGGCTGTTGCATAAGTCCTACTTAGTATTTTTTAAGTAAAGTAAGCGAATAGCCTGCGTTTGGGAACTATTGCGCTGGGCACATTGTTCATCAGTTAGCGATATTCAGTAATTAAATTGGTTGTGATACATAGGAGAAATAATATGACTCATCGTGGCGTAACTATCTGGCTGACAGGCTTGAGTGGTGCTGGTAAGAGCACGATTACGGAAGCACTGGCTCAACGTTTGCGCGATCGCCAGTGTCAGCTTGAGGTGCTTGATGGTGATGTCGTGCGCACTAATTTGACCAAGGGCCTAGGCTTCAGCAAGGAAGACCGCGACACGAATATTCGTCGCATAGGCTTCGTTTCTCATTTACTAAGCCGCAACGGCGTAATTGTGCTGGTTTCAGCTATTTCTCCCTACCGCGCTGTGCGGGATGAAGTGCGAGAAAAAATTGGCGATTTTGTCGAAGTCCATGTCAGCGCACCGATTGAAGTTTGTGAAGAGCGTGATGTTAAGGGACTGTATAAAAAAGCTCGCGCTGGTGAAATCAAACAGTTTACTGGCATCGACGACCCTTATGAACCGCCGCTAAATCCTGAGGTCAACTGCGAAACTCACAAAGAGACTCTCGAAGAGAGCGTTGGCAAAATCATTGTCAAACTTGAAGAGTTAGGATATCTGCCGGCTGGTGTAGCTGTATAAACAGCGATAGCAGATTTCCATATATCTTTTTCAGTATTCAAAGAGGAAACAATATTCTGCACCTTGCTAAATATTAGGTATGAATCCAAGGTTGGATCACAGAGGCGTCTTACTGATTCCTTTGTTTCAGTCATGAAGCCGAGCAGTGTGAGCAGCTCGGCTTCAATTTGAATAACAGGGTTCATACAGTTGCCCTTGGTGGTGCAGAAAAGTCCTGAAACCCTTATAGATAGGAGATTCTCAACGAGGCAGCGATTTTTGAGTTTTTCCAGAAAATTAACGAGGGCAATGGGTCTTATCCGACGATTGGAACCTTGAAGCTGTTCATCTTGAGACTCAAAAAAGTTTTCTGCACCACTGAGTACAGTTGCCTGTGACTTTCCCCTCCTGATGCCTAAGCTGGGGAAAGTCACAAATAACATCTCCCACGACCGGTTTTATGGGTCAAAGAGCCTATGCGTCAGTTCTGAGTCGAAATTAGCAGTGCTGAATTTGCTTTCTCCTTGAAGTCAGTAGCAACTTTATTAATAAAGTTGATTAATAAAGCTAGAGCGTTAGCCCTGTAAGCCTTGCTTAGAGGAGATCGCACTGTGATGGCATATATTCTCAGCCTTACCGCACAGATGCGTCACTTGCTCTGCGCTGCCATCGTCATCTCTTCGTATTTGCAGCTAAATGTCGTCAAAACCGATACAGTAAAGAAACTGTTACATTTTTGGCTAAAGGTTAGGGGCAACGAAATTATGCGCGTGATTTTGATGACCGGAAAAGGCGGAGTTGGCAAAACTTCTGTTGCCGCAGCGACCGGTTTACGTTGCGCCGAATTAGGCTACAAAACTCTGGTATTGAGCACCGATCCGGCTCACTCTTTGGCAGACAGCTTTGATATGGAATTGGAGCATGCGCCGCGTCAAGTGCGTCCTAATTTATGGGGAGCCGAACTCGATGCGCTAATGGAGTTAGAGGGGAACTGGGGAGCAGTTAAGCGCTACATTACAGAGGTTTTGCAAGCTCGCGGCCTCGAAGGAGTAGAAGCTGAGGAACTGGCCATTCTTCCGGGCATGGACGAGATTTTCAGTCTGGTACGCATGAAGCGTCATTATGATGAAGGGGAATATGACGTACTGATTATTGACTCAGCACCAACTGGCACAGCCCTACGTTTGCTCAGTTTGCCAGAAGTAGCTGGCTGGTACATGCGTCGCTTTTACAAACCCTTTGAGGCGGTATCGGCAGCCCTGCGGCCGCTTGTGGAACCGCTGTTTCGCCCCGTAGCTGGATTCTCGTTACCAACCAAAGAGGTCATGGATGCGCCGTACGAGTTCTACGAGCAACTGGTTGAGCTAGAAAAAGTATTGACCGATACGACGACAACGTCGGTGCGCCTGGTGACGAATCCGGAAAAAATGGTCATCAAGGAATCGCTAAGAGCCCACGCTTACCTCAGCCTGTACAACGTGGGCACGGATTTGGTGATTGCCAATCGCATTATTCCCGATTCAGTGCAGGACCCATTTTTTCAACGCTGGAAAGATCAGCAACAGCAATATCGTCACGAAATTCATGAAAATTTCCGCCCATTACCGGTACGGGAGATTCCTCTCTACTCCGAAGAGATGTGTGGCATTGCGGCACTGGAGCGGCTAAAAGATACCCTATACGACGATACGGATCCGGCGCAGGTGTTCTACAAGGAAAATACCCTGCGAGTAGTGCAGCAAGGCAATGATTACAGTTTGGAAGTTTACCTGCCGGGTATTCCTAAAAGCCAAGTGGAATTGAGTAAGTCTGCCGATGAATTAAATATCCGCATTGGTAATCATCGTCGCAACTTAGTGCTACCCCAGGCGTTGGCAGCGCTCAATCCCTCTGGCGCCAAGATGGAAGAGGATTACTTGAAAATCCGATTTGCGAGTGCGTCGTAGCGATCGCTTCTCTGCTGTTATTAATCAGAGGATGATAGGTGCATCGTCCCTGCCCCCAACTCATTTTATCTCTAAAATCTCAAGGCCTCACGCACCATTTAAATGACGGTCAGCAGCAAACTAACACTAAAAATCGCCAGAAATATCAGCCATAGACGATAGCGTCGCCAGACTAAAGGCAAAGATGTCACATGAGTTGGCGATCGCTTAGACTCTTCAATCCGCGCGGCCTCAGCCGTAACGGATTGATAAAGGGTGCAAGTCTGAGCGCCCGGACGCTGTGGGAACGTGCAGGTATCGTCAGCATCGTAGGTACAAGTTTGACAGAGCACGTCTCCTGTAGTGGTGCGATAAAGCTCGATGCTGGGGTGTCCATGAGCCTTGAGCTGCAGTCGACATCGGCCACAGACCAAATCGGTCGGTTTGACCTGATGGTCACAACGGGGGCATAGCGGCATGGTTGTGTGCTGAAAATCTCATTCGCATCCTAGCGTGTGCATTCAGCAGTAACCGGAAAGCGCCGGACCTGATATTCTTTAGATTCTTCCATAATGTAGTCAAAGCCAAAGGCATCATCAAAGCGAGTAGTGATAGCCGTTAGCTCGTCCTCTGGAATGGCAAACCACTGGTCACGCGTCTGCCAACGAATCACCAAAATAACCACTTCAGGATCATCGGGCGAGATCCAAGTTTCTTTAGAGATAAAACCGGGATATTGTCTCAAGCTGGCCGTCCATATTTCGTCATCAATGTGAACGTAGCGCTCTCGCTGGTCGGCAGGCACCCTAAATTTAAGCCACTCGATAACCATATTGTCTTTCCCGCTTTCGAAAATTTAAGGGTAGTACTTGCTACTTTGCAAACCTTCTTACTGTACTGGTAACCAAGCTGCTTCGCACTGCTATCTCAAAGATTAGTGCATGGGGTTCGGTTGTTCCGGTAAGAGAGAGAATGATTCTTTGTCACAATGAAGCAGTATGCTGGGTCACTCAACCCCACTTCTGGAGGCGACATGGATACCAACAATTTGCTGCGGCAGATCATGATGATAGGCATTGGCACTACGTCACTAGTAGCTGAGCGGCTGCGGCAAGTAAGTGATGAGTGGGTGCGCGAAGGGCGCATTAATCCAGAGCAAGCAAGTCGCTTTGTAGATGATTTTATGGCGCAGTTTTCGGGCGATTCGGCCAAGTTTGATGAGCAGATTCAGCGCCAATTACGCAAAGTGCTGCAGGACTTGGGGGTACCTCGTCAAGACGAGATGGATGAGTTGCGAGGCCGCCTTGATCGCTTAGAACGGCAAGTACGGGACTTGGAAAATAAGCTTTGGCGATAGCCGCCCGCAATCGAGATAAATCACGTCAACATTGATAATCTTAGTCTTAAAGAAATTTGAGCTGATTGGCGAAAATCTCTAATCAGCGGTTATTTCAGAAGTGAATTTCGCCGTTCTAAATACTCCGGATTGCTGGATGAACGTGGTTTATTGAGTTGAATAACGCTGATGAGCCGGCGAGTAGCAATTATGACAGAACAAAATAAGTAGCCAGAACGTTTTGCGTCACTCTATGCAACGGTGCGTAGGGAATATGAGGGAATATGGCAGAAATTTAATTTAGCCAAAGCCAATCGGAGTAAAAGATCTGCTCGGAGTCAAGAACTGCTGGGTGGCGTTGCACTTTTAGTAATGCTGACGACATTGCTATTTGTGCTGTCTACATTAGACACATAATCGTCGACGGCAAACTTTCAGAATGAATATTATTCGCTTAGCCTTGTGCCTACCTATATTTGTGGCGATTGCCAATAATCGGGCATTTGCTCAGACTGAACTGCCAACTCTGGTGCCATCGTCAGACTTAGAGACATTTGCCGACTGGTGTCATGCGCGAGATGGCATTAACGCTTCTGCTCGCCACACCGTTGACGAATTACTGGTTTTAGCAGAAACAACCGATTGCGATCGCGCTAATGAACGATTGGCAGCAATGCGTATTTTGTCCTTGGGCGGCACCGACGTCACTAATCTTGAACCGCTAGCGACCTTGCCTCACTTTGACGAAATCTTTTTATGGGGCAATGGCATCAGCGATATTACGCCGCTAGCCGTTATGAAAAATCTTACCCGCGCCAATTTAGCGGGCAATTACATTGTTGATTTGAGTCCGTTGGCTGGCCTAGAGCAACTCACCTGGTTGGAACTGTCATCAAATTTTATTTATGACGTGTCGGCTTTGGCTGAGCTCGACAACCTGCAAGATTTATACCTGGCTGTGAACGCGATCGCTGATCCGTCACCGCTGGCATCTTTGAATAACTTATCCTATCTAGTTTTAGCTTGGAACGAAGTCACTGAGCTCGACGGTCTGGCTGCCGCACCTCAACTGTCAAAAATCGATGCCAGATTCAACAACATTGCACACCTCGAAACATTGACAAATTTCGCGATGCTTGAGCGCATATATCTGCGTGGTAATCCCCTTGTTGAGCCGTTGTGTCCGCTGGTCGCAGCGGCCATCTGTCAGTTTACCGATGCTGATTTTGAAGATGCCCCGCGTTTAGAACTGGTCGATTAGCCGGGAGAATGCACTCGCTTAGCAGTACCGGTTTTATTCGCAGGTCACTTGCCATGGAAGCAAAACTTTGATTCTTTGCTAATCGCTTACCGCGTTGCCAGCATCCCTGATAATAAAATCGATGTGAATCAGGTCAAAAACATATGGGCCAACTCCCTAGCCGCCGCCAACTGTTGACAGGATTAGGTGCATTATCAGCCGCGCTGCCTTTCGTTTCTCAACTGCCGGCTTTGGGGAGCGCACCCGCGGTCATTAAGCCACCGCGCCTGCAGCGAGGAGACACGGTCGGCATTATCAGTCCAGCGGGAGCGACTTTTAATCAGACTGATGTGGACATTGTTGTCGACGCCGTGCGGGGATTAGGATTGGTGCCACGATTGGCCCCCCATGCACTGGCTCAGTACGGTTATCTAGCAGGCCGCGATCGCGATCGTGCTGCCGATGTTAATCGGTTTTTTGCTGATTCAGAGATTGCCGCCCTGCTGCCAATTCGGGGTGACTGGGGCAGCGCTCGTGTTCTGCCCTTTTTGGACTATGACCTGATTCGGCAAAATCCTAAAATTATTGTCGGCTTTAGCGATCTGACGGCCTTGCTGCTGGGCATTACGGCGAAAACTGGGCTGGTTACCTTTCATGGCCCCAATGGTCTTACCGCTTGGCGCTCCGATCAAACCGAACCGTTCCGCCAAGTGCTATTTGACGGTGTGGCCATGAGCTTTGAGAACCCGATTGCCGCAGAAGATCGTGATCGCCTGATGCAAACTCGCTTTCGAGTCCAAACCATTACCCCAGGACGAGCGCAGGGCAAACTGTACGGTGGCAATTTGTCGGTGCTGTCCGGCATCGTCGGGTCGCCCTACATGCCTGACCTGACCGGAGCGATTTTGTTTTTGGAAGACATCGGCGAGTCAATCTATCGAATTGATCGCATGCTGACCCAGCTCAAGCTGGCCGGCATCCTGGATCAGCTAGCGGGATTTGTGTTTGGCCAGTGCACCAATTGTGGTCCGTCCGGCGGCTACGGCGCGTTAACCTTGGAGCAAGTCTTGACTGACCATATTGCCCCGTTAAATATTCCAGCCTGGTGGAATGCCGCGATTGGTCATGTCGAACCAATTCTGACCCTGCCATTAGGCATTGAGATCGCCATGGATGCGACAGTGGGACGCATCACCATGATGGAAGGGGCGATCGCTGGATGAGTTGAAATGCTAAATCGATAAAATGCAGCCATGCTAGAAAAACGACTTCGATATTGGTCTGGCTGGCCCTGGTTAATTGGCATTGGGGGCAGTTTGTTGCTGGCGCAGCTAGTTTTTTATGTGCGGGCTGAATGGCTGTGGTTCCAAGATGCCGGCTACAGCGCCGCCTTTGCTCTACGATTGTGGACTCAAGTGCTGTTGGGGGGCGGCGCCGCGCTGCTGAGTGGACTGGTGCTGTGGGGCAACTTGGCTGTGGCTCAGCGAGCGCCTTCACCAACGATGATGCGTCAATCGTCGACGGAGCGAGCACAATCGCGGCAGGCGGGGATTGGCCTGTTTGCATTGCTGACACTGGCGAGTAGCCTAGCGCTAGTTCTGGCAATTCAAATGCTGTATTTAGGGCGCATTGTCATCAGCTATTGGGATTTAAGCTCTCTGGTTTACAATCCCTCGCCGCCGCTGCCGCTGTGGGCGAAGCCAGATGCCATCGGTGCGGTATTGACTCAATTAATTACCGATTCCTGGCAGTTGGCAGCATTAGTAGTCGTTGCGATCGCTTTTCTATTTTTGCCGCAAATATGTACGGCGATCGCGGCAGTATTTGCCAGTGGGGCCCTGGGGCTAACGCTGGCAGAGCAGTGGACAAAAGTCTTGCAAGCACTGATACCCGTTGCCTTCGACGCCGTTGATCCGCTCTTTGGTCAAGACATCAGCTACTACGTTTTTCAACTGCCATTTTTAGAAGTCTTAGAATTTTGGTTCATTAGCTTGATCTTTTTTACGCTGGTGAGCGTCACGCTGGTGTATTTACTGTCGGACAACAGTCTTAGCAACGGACGCTTTCCTGGATTTACCCCTCGCCAGCAGCGTCACCTCTATGCTCTGGGAGGACTGCTGTTGCTGGCCACCAGTTTGAATCACTGGCTGGGCCGCTTCGAAATTTTGTACTCGCCCCAAGGGGTGGTCTACGGCGCCAGCTACACTGATGTCCGAGTCGGCCTGCCCGTCTATACAGGACTCAGCGTCATTTCCTTGCTGCTGGGCGTGGGGATGCTGTGGCGAGCTCTGTTTTGGGCGATTGGCGTCAGAGACCTGATGGCTTGGCTGCGGGAAATCGGCCATCGTCGATATGCTGCTTTGCCACCGTTTTCTCAACGACCGTCGACGACTCGACCGCTCATTTGGGGATTAGCCATTTATCTTGTGCTGGCGGTGATCGGTGGACTGCTGGTGCCTCGACTAGTGCAGCAGGTAGTGGTGCAGCCCAATGAACTGCAGCGGGAGCGGCCCTACATTGAGCGGGCGATCGCTCAAACTCGTCAGGCCTTCGACCTGGCCAATATCAACGTGCAGCCGTTTGACCCTCAAGGCGATTTAGCCGCTGCTGCCCTTGAAGAAAATCGCCTCACCCTGGACAACGTGCGCCTATGGGACACTCGTCCGCTCCTGCAAAGCAACCGACAACTGCAGCAAATTCGCCTCTATTACGAATTTGCTGATGCCGATGTTGATCGCTACGCTCTGACGCAGGCAGACGGTTCAACCACGCTGCGGCAGGTACTCATTTCCGCTCGCGAGCTGAATTTTGAGCGGGTGCCCGAGGTAGCTAAAACTTGGGTGAATGAACATCTCATCTACACTCACGGCTACGGCTTTACGATGAGTCCCGTGAACACAGCGGATGATGATGGTTTGCCGACGTACTTTATCCGCGATATTGACCACACATCCAGCGATGCAGCCGTGCGCCGCAGCATTCCAGTAGACGCTCCACGCATCTATTTTGGTGAGCTCACCAACACCTATGTCATGGTCGACACTCAGGTGCAAGAGTTGGATTATCCCAGCGGCGACGATAATGTTTACACCACCTACAGCAAAAATCGCGGCATTTCCCTAGCCCATCCCCTCACGCGCCTGCTGTTTGCATGGCATCTCAAAGATTGGCAAATGCTGTTTACGGAAGACTTTACGGAGTCGACTCGGCTACTTTATCGTCGTCGCATTAGCGATCGCGTCCAAACCATTGCGCCCTTTTTGCGGTTTGATTCCGATCCTTACCTAGCGATCGCCGACATTGGCAATAACAGCCAAACTTGGGGCACTAACATTAAGCCCGCCAGTGACCAGTCAGCCGCAGAAAACTCCAGCTACTTGTACTGGATGATGGATGCCTATACGACCAGCAATCGCTACCCCTACTCCGATCCTTTGGGGAATGACTTCAATTACATTCGTAACTCTGTCAAGGTGGTGGTGGATGCCTACAGCGGGGCCATCCGGTTTTATACCACTAACGCTAACGACCCGATTATTCAAACCTGGAGTCAGCTGCTGCCGGGCATGTTTGTGTCCATTGACGAGATGCCAGCGGCGCTGCGACAGCACATCCGCTACCCTCAAGATCTATTTCAGGTGCAGTCGAATCAGCTGATGACGTACCACATGACCGACCCGCAGGTGTTTTATAACCGGGAAGATCAGTGGCGGGCTCCTAATGAAATCTACGCTAACGAAGCCCAAGAGGTGCAGCCCTATTTCCTGATCATGCGCCTGCCTAATCAGGAGGAAGAGGAGTTTATTCAACTGCGTCCCTTTACGCCAGCCCAGCGCAACAATTTAGTGGCCTGGCTGGCCGCCAGTTCGACCGGCGATCGCTATGGCGATCGACTGCTATACCGTTTTCCCAAACAGGTGCTAGTCTTTGGGCCAGAGCAGATCGAGGCCCGCATTAACCAAGACCCCGCGATTTCCCAGCGCATTTCCCTGTGGAATACCCAAGGCTCGCGGGCAATTCAGGGCAATTTGCTGGTAATTCCCATCGAGCGATCGTTGCTCTATGTCGAACCGCTTTATCTCGAAGCTGAACAAAATAGCCTGCCGATTTTAGCCCGCGTGATTTCTGTCTATGGCAACCGCATCGCGATGGCCGAATCTTTGTCTGATGTTCTCGCCGCCATCTTCACTAGCGAGCGTGAAACTGCCGCACCCGTCATTCGCGATTTAGAAGAGGGCAGCCAGCAGCTGGAAGATGCTTTGCCAGGGCTAATTGACGATGCCGAGAGCACCGATGCCGCTGAGTCTTAATACTAGATTTTTACCGAGGTTTGCCACTTTCTCATTGCCTTTCAGTCAACGCTGTTTTCAATCAAGTACAATTGTGTCTTGAAAAAAAGACACCGCTGGCAAGCGGAAAACCCAACGGCTGCCCGTTTTACCTATCTGTCGCAGGTTTCTCAAATCGAGGAGGCACAACAAGGTTTGCTTAGGGGGAAACGTCTGCTTCTGATATTTTCCACTCCAGAACAGTGGGCATCTGAACTCTAAACTGCCATCTCAAAAAAAGGCGACACCCGGATTCGAACCGGGGAATGGAGGTTTTGCAGACCTCTGCCTTACCACTTGGCTATGTCGCCGCACCAATAATTAAGAATATCAAATCTAGTGACGATCGAACATGCGGTTAACAAAGCCAGATATGTTAACGCTTAGGGACAGGTTAATTGCCTTGCTTTACCCGCATGGGTCACTCTTTAGAATTGATAGTACGCTCCAGACTTGCCACAATAAATTTGTTGCGTAGAGGCGGGATGAGGCCACGATGACAAACGCTAAAAATATCTTGGGTGGCGCGCTTGAAAGCTGTTCAACTAATCCCATGACCGGATTTTATCGCGACGGCTGCTGTCATACTGGCGCTGGTGACGTTGGTGTTCATGTCGTTTGTGCTCAGTTGACAGAAGAGTTTCTCAGCTACACCAAGGCTCAGGGAAACGATTTGAGTACGCCGCAACCAATGTATAACTTTCCGGGACTAAAACCAGGCGATCGCTGGTGCCTGTGCGCATCGCGCTGGAAAGAAGCCTACGACGATGGCGTGGCGCCGCCAGTAGTGCTGGCTGCCACCCACGAAGCAGCGCTCAAGGTGGTGACATTAGAAACCTTGCAGCAGCATGCGGTGAACCAGGAAACCCTAAGTTAGGAGCACAGGTCTATTGCTTAATTCGCATACTCAAATCTAGCCAAGGCGATCGCGTAATGGGTGCACTCGTAGAAATGTAGTCGATGCCCGTTTCAGCAACGTTTCGCAACGTTTCGAGGGTAATGTTGCCAGAAGCTTCAATTTTGGTGTGAGGATGCGTTTGCCGAATCAACTGAACAGCTGACCGCATTTCCGCAGGCAACATATTATCGAGCATGATGATATCGACGTTTGCCGTCAGAGCTGCCTTCACCATTTCTAGGGTTTCAGCCTCAACTTCGATGGTGAGCGGATAAGGCAGCTGTTGACGAATGTTCGTCACGGCTGCGGCGATGCTGCCCGCAGCGGCAATGTGATTATCTTTAACCATGACGCTATCGTCCAGGCCCAGCCGATGATTGCGGGCACCCCCCACGCGAGTGGCATATTTTTCTAACAGGCGCAGACCGGGAGTCGTTTTGCGGGTATCGACTAGCTGGGCTGGCATGTCAGCAATTTTGTTGACATACTCGCGAGTTAAGGTGGCGATGCCGCTCAGCCTCATGGCAAGGTTCAGTGCCACTCGCTCGCCGGTGAGTAGGGCTCCCAGTGAGCCTATGATTTCCGCGATTGCCGTGCCGGCTTCACAAAAGCTACCCTCTGCCACTAAAGGCGTCAATTGCACATTCGCATCCAATAGCGAAAATACCCGCTGAGCCACTGGCAGACCGGCAATGACGCCAGGGGCCTTAGCAATCCATATGGCCTGATGATTTATACGAGTGATGTCGCCGAGTCCGGCAGTGGTGCGATCGCCCCGACCAATATCTTCTCTTAGCCAGGCTTGCAGCATGGGATCTAAAACCACGTTGGCAGGTATCAAATTTGCTATCCTCACTCAATGTAATAACAGGCCAGAAGTGACAGAATTAGGGACGCAATTCGCCCGAAACTTAATTATTGCATCGGTCAAAGCAGCACCGTTGCCCTCAGGAGCCATCACTAGGGCTGCCGTGTCAGCTAACTGGGTTACCAAATCTGAGAGATGTTTGAAGCTTCTCTCTTTATATGTAAGAAGCAAAGTACCAAAATCGGATTTCACTTCGGATTTCACCATAGAAGTCTGACTGCTGGCTTTTCGTCGAAGCCTCATCAGTCAAAGTTTCAGCCTCTCCGCTCATGGAGTGGGGACGGACGCTAATGCCGAGGTAGCAGTCTGAAATTCAGCGATGACGTGTCCAAGACCGCTAAAGCAGCTAATTTTTCGTCCAAATGCGGCCAAAATTTTCTGGAAAGGCCACCTATCTCAAAATTTCTGTGTTAGATTAACGCCAGTGCAATCAAGTTTTGCACTGAACACCCAGAGACAAACCGTCCAGGGATTCAAGGAGGTGATGCCCATGAGTGATAGTAGTAAATGTATGGGTCTCCAGGTTGAGGTAAGCCGGCTGTGTGCCGGGGCTGTTCGCTAGGAACCGGTGTCAATCTCGTTGCAGATTGCCTGACCGATTGAAACTGGCTTCTGGAGTTCCTCCCGGCAGTCTGGTTTCAGCCTGAGACCCGCTACACCGCCCCTACTTTCTGAAGGAACTTCCTTCTACGAGTAGGGGCGGATAGTTTTTAAATGGACTTTTCAAGATTTCGTACGGCTTATTCAACGTCTTAGTTTCAGATTTTTTTGATCCAGCTTGAAGAATACGGTTATCGAGCCGTTTATTTTGTATTTTCTGCCAAACGAAGGTAGAAAGCTGCACCGATTGAGATTTAGAGTCAGTCTTACAAATCTATCGATATATGAGGTTTCCACTATGGCAACGCTCTTGACTGACGCTGCGATTCAAACTCAATTACAAGGCTTGAAGGGTTGGCAGCAAAATGATCAGACGATCACGACGACCAAAACATTTGATGGCTTTCCTGGCGCGATCGCCTTCGTCAATAAATTAGTTGATCCGGCAGAGGCAGCGGGGCATCATCCCGACATTGAAATTTCTTACAACAAAGTCACAATCAGTCTTAGCACCCATGATGCTGGTGGGCTGACCCAGAAGGATTTTGACTTAGCTCAAAAAATTGAGCAGCTTTAGCTTTTGGCGCGAGCGCTTGAGGTATCTCTGAAGATTCAATTCGGATATCTAGGGCGACGAATGCCGTCAACAATAGTTCAGACTTCTTCGTCATATGCCTTCCTGGTGCACTATCAGCCTTTAATGCAGGCTGTTTTGGTGTTTGCGGAAGGTTTTTTTGTGGTTCTGAAACAATCAGCCGAAAGCAGCGCGCAGCCATGTTACTTATACAAAAGCAGGCGGGGCAGCCGGGCACATAAGTTTTTCCTAACCTTGAGGCAACACATCGAGGCTACTTGCAATAAGCGATCGCCCCTATGAGATGACTGTACTTTTTTATTTATGCAGGCTGAAACACTGGCTGAAAAAGCATTACAGTGACTTGACGGAATCCGTCTTCTGGTTCTCAAAAGCCGATAAATTGCTTTACGCTGAGTACAGGTATTCTGAAAGATTAATCAGCCTATCGTGGCATAAATGGTGTGCCAAAATTTTTTAAGGTCTACAGGCTAGTGTGTACGAAATAGATCTGTTACTATTTTTCTGTGTGTAATCTTTGTCCGGTTATTAAGCCGCTGCATTAGTGATATCGCACCCATTAGGACAATTTCTAATGGTTATCAACCTTTATCTCAAGGTGTGAGGAGAGTATAGAGTAAATGTCTAGCAACAAACTCTGGAAAGTATTGTTAGCAAGCCCTGCTGTTTTAAGCATGGGCTTTGCCGGATCTGCGTTTGCGCAGGTTAGCACGATTGACGAATTGGTTGACGTGTCTCCGACTCCCGACAACTGGGCATTCGGCGCACTGCAATCTTTGGTTGAAGATTACGGTTGTATTGAAGGTGACGCGGGTACTCGGACTTACCGTGGCGACCAGTTTATGACTCGTTTTGAGTTTGCGGCTGGTTTGAATGCCTGCTTGGATTCCATCCGCTTCTTGATTGCTGACGGCATCATTGATCCTGAAACCATTGCTACTATTCAGCGTCTGCAAGAAGAATTTGCGGCTGAGCTGGCAACTCTGCGGGGTCGTGTGGATGCTCTGGAAGCTGAAACTGCTGAGCTGCGAGCCCAACAGTTCTCCACAACTACTAAATTGCGTGGTCAAGTCGATGCAAACTTGGCGGTTCCTTTCGATGGTGATGTCGGTTTCGACGATTCGACTGCATTCACCGCTCGGGCCCGCTTGAACTTTGATGCTAGCTTTACTGGTGAGGACCGTTTACGCGTTCGTCTCCAGTCTGGTGATGACCGTGGTTTGCTGGCTGCAGCTGGTGGTTTGGCTAACAGTGCTGGCGACGGTGACGGTTTCAACGTCGATATTGACGACTTCTTCTACAGCTTCGGTGTTGGCGATAATCTCGACTTTATTATTGCTGCCAACAGCATTGCCACTGACGACTTTGTGACTAGCACTATCGTTCCCTTCGACGGTCCTAGTGTCGCTGACCCCGGTGGTCCGCTTTTCTATGACTTTGACATGGGTGGCGGCGGCTTCGGTATCGGTGGTAGCGTTGCTCTGGGTGATAACTTTGTTATCGACGCCGGTTATTCGGGTGAACAGGGTGCCAGTGGTACCAACGATCCGTCTGATGGTGGTATTTTTGGTGCTGATCAGCAGTCCTACATCGTTCAGGGTAGCTTCATTAGCGACGGCTTGATTGATGCTGGTCTTGCTTATCTCCGTGGTAATGACGGTGAAGATAACGATTTCACCAACACCTTTGCTGGTTTGCTGAATCTTGACTTTGGCGGTTTCTTCTTAGCCGGTACGGTTGCTTTCAGCGACAACGATGACGATGATGATTTCCACTGGATGGCTGGTGGCGGTTTCAGCGATCTGCTGTTTGAAGGATCTGAATTCGGCGTTTACTATGCTGAACTACCTGATTACGGCGAAAATGATCCTCGAATCATTGAGGCCTATCTGGGCATTCCTGTTAATCAGTTCCTGACGATTACACCCGCATTCATTTATGGTGATTTGAACCAGGGTGATGATACTGACCAGTTCTATGGTGCAGTTCGTGCGACTTTCAGCTTCTAATTTAGTGAAGTTGTCTTTAACTTAGTTTCATCAAAGGGAGTCTTATGGCTCCCTTTTTTGTGTTTAAATCCTGTACTCACTACCTCACTGGCTTGCCGCCAAAAGCCGACCAATCGTTTTGACTTTTTCCCCAGACTTTTCAAACAACTGTCGATGACTTTACCGGAATCCTGCAAACCCGACTGGAGAACCGGAGTTATACTAAAGAGACAGCCGCTTTTTAATCGATGCCTGTGGAATTGTCTAGTAAAAGCGAATACGCTCTGTTGGCTCTGCTCGAACTCGGGCGTAACTTCGCCACGAGTGAGCCGACGCAAATTCGCCAAATTGCGGCTCAGCAAAATATTCCCGATCGCTATCTTGAACAGCTATTGGCGACTCTACGACGAGCTGGTTTGGTACGTAGTCAGCGCGGTGCCAAAGGCGGGTATTTACTAACGCGATCGCCCTGGCAAATCACCCTTTACGAAGTTGTCAGCTGTATTGAAGGATTTGATACGAACAAAGAAACTGCCAGCACCCCCAGTACTTCTGAAGAGTTAGTCATTGCCGAAATTTGGCAAACCGCTCGTCAGGCAGCCGAAGCCGTCTTACAAAAGCAAACCCTGCAAGACTTGCTCGACCAGTGTAGGGCGAAGCAGCAAGTTGATCTCATGTATTACATTTAAATCACCTATGCGTATTGCCGAAAATGTTACTGCGTTAATTGGGCATACTCCTCTGGTGCGACTGAACCGCATTCCGCAATCAGATGGGTGTCAAGCGGCAATTGTTGTCAAATTAGAAGGGATGAATCCGTCAGCTTCGGTTAAAGATCGCATTGGCATTAGCATGATCAATGCAGCTGAGGCCGCAGGCGAAATTGCCCCAGGCCGAACGACTTTGGTGGAGCCCACCTCCGGCAATACCGGCATCGCCCTGGCGATGGCCGCCGCCGCTAGGGGTTATCGGCTAATTTTGACCATGCCTGAAACCATGAGCAGCGAACGACGAGCCATGCTGCGAGCTTTTGGCGCTGAGCTGGAACTGACGCCTGGATTCGAGGGCATGTCCGGCTGCATTCGCTGTGCCCAACGCTTGGTGAACACATTGCCGGACGCTTATATGCTGCAGCAGTTTGCCAATCCGGCCAATCCTGAAATTCATCGCCAGACAACGGCAGAAGAAATTTGGGCAGATACGGATGGTACTGTTGATGTGGTAATGGCCGGGGTGGGCACTGGCGGCACCATCACCGGTATTTCGGAAGTGCTGAAGGCACGCAAACCAGAACTGCAGGCGATCGCGGTAGAGCCCACCAATAGTCCAGTACTTTCTGGAGGCCATGCGGGGCCACACAAAATTCAAGGCATTGGCGCCGGGTTTATTCCGGAGGTTTTGAACACCCAAATTATCGATGAAGTTGTGACTGTCAGTGATGCTGATGCCATTACTTATGGTCGCCGCCTTGCCCGTGAAGAAGGGCTATTGTCGGGCATTTCCACCGGTGCCGTGCTGAAAGCCGCGATCGCGGTCGGCTCGCGTCCAGAAAATGCTGGCAAGCTCATTGTGATGATTCAGCCCAGCTTTGGCGAGCGCTATCTAAGTACACCCCTGTTTCAAGATCCTGAGCTGACGGCGCCCGTTGCCGTCAATTAACGTCAAAATTGACTTTGGCTATGCCGTATGCAACTTACGGGTTAGAAGAGAGACGGAAAAGATGATAGGTATCGGTAGTGACCAGTGCGGTCTGTTGGGCAATTGGCCAGTTAATATCAGCAATCTCGTCCACAGTGCCGACCACCAATGCTGATGAGTTCGGCGCTTTCGCCTGTAAGGTCTGGCGCAATTCGCTTGACCGTTCAATGTAGATAACAGGCTGTTGCGTATAAAACACTAGGGAAGGCTTCATAAAGCCCACCATGTAAAGAGATTCATCGGACTGCTGCTGAGCGATCGCTGCCGCGGCAATTTCTCGTAGGGGTGCTTGGCGCACCTGGTCAGCAAGCTGTAAGGCTGGCAACATCGACAGCAGAATAAATGTGACAAAGGCTACTAGATTGACGCTCCACAGCCAGCGACTGCGACGACTGATCACCAAACCTGTTCCGATCAGCAGGGCCAAAGCCCAGATGCCGGCAGCCCGCGACATAACGCCGGACTCCCGCACTAACCCTGGCAAACCCGGCATGGCTGGGTCATTCCCCATCCAGTTGGGACTATAGAGCGCGGCAAAAGCCAACAGGCCAAAAACGACTAGATTCAGGCTGCAGCTGAGGGCAAAGCCCCAGCCGATTTTAGAAGCATGAGGGGTGCCACAGAGGCGATCGCTCCAGCCCAATCCCACTAAAATTGAGGCCGCTGGCATCAACGGCAGCACATAGCTGGGCAGTTTCGTGACGGCAATGGTGAAAAAGCCAAAAATAACCACAAACCAAAGCAGGGCAAATAATCCCAGATGGGCAGCGCGAGGTTGACTCTGCCAAAACTGGCGCCGCTGGGGACGGAGACGCGCGATCGCCCAGGGCAGCAGCGGGGACCAAGGCAAAAAACCTACTGCCACTACCAAAAAATAAAAGTACCAGGGAGCGGCATGGCCATTGACCACGTCGGTGAAGCGTTCAACATTGTGATAGCCAAAGAAAGCGTCAATGTAAGCACGTCCATTTTCGGCAATGACCAGCACATTCCAGGGCACCGTAATCGCGCCAAAAATAATCGCCCCTTTCACCAAATGCAGTTCTCGTAGCAGCTTGAAAAATTGACCGGTGTAGTAAGCAAACGCCAAAACAATTAGCCCCGGCAAGACAAGGCCGACTGGCCCCTTCGCTAAAACCGCTAGCCCCAAAAAGACATAGGCGGTAACGTACCAATTTCGTTGCCGTTGCGGAAACTCTGGTTGAGCATAGGCCAAAAAGAACGACAGCAAGGCAATTCCGATGCAGCTCGACAACAGCATGTCTGAAACGCCAATTCGAGCCCATACAATTGTTTCCGGGTGCAACGCCATGATGGCAGCGCCAATCACCGCTGACCAAACTAAGTTTTGCTGACTCAGTCGCGATCGTTGTGGACCCGCACCATTCATCTCGCCCGTCACCGCCGTCGCCAACTCCGGTCGCGAGAAGCCAAAGCGCCGGAGGGTATAAAATCCCAGGCCCACTAGCGCTGTTGCCGATAACGCGGAAGGCAGTCGCACCGCCCACTCTCCCGTTCCCCAAATCTGCATGCCGATGGCCATTAGCCAATAAACTAGCGGCGGCTTATCGAAGCGCGTCACTTCATTGAAGTAGGGCGTCACCCAATTTCCCGTTTCGACCATTTGGCGAGCCGCTTCGGCAAACAGCGGTTCCGTTTCGTCCACCAAACCAACGCTAGATAGTCCCCAAAAGAAAGCCACACCACAAATTAGACTCAGCCAGGCGATCGACCACACCACGGTTTGAGAAAGGGGTGCATTGCCTTTAATTAGAGGTAGTGGCGGAGAACTATCAAGGGTAGATCGCTTAGTCATCGGAAACTGGACTCGTCAGTCAAAAAAAGGAATTAGCTTTCTACATTACAGTGATTTGTCCGGCATCATGGCGATCAGCAGGCGAAATAGCAGGTGGCATAAGGGAGTAGCTGGGTGGCCGGGTGATGGGGTGGCCGGGTGATGGGGTGGCCGGGTGATGGGGTGAACGGCCGTTCGCCTGCCTATAGAGCCCATTTGAAATCTTCTGACAGTTGCGCCACGATGAAAGAAGACGC